>Ga0209279_10000302_pt1 | contig 33847 bp, 33 predicted proteins | sample CoawatmetaG00DNA_3_FD_187508 | JGI IMG/M metagenome (GOLD analysis project Ga0209279, IMG submission 187508) | Marine microbial communities from the West Antarctic Peninsula - Coastal water metaG006-DNA (SPAdes) (version 2) | ecosystem: Environmental > Aquatic > Marine > Coastal ...
CTCTTGGCTACCGCTGGCTTTTTAACGGCTTTAGGCTTGGCTTTGGCGGCAGGTTTCTTTGTCGCCTTAGTTTTAGCGGGGGCTTTCTCCTCTGGAGCAGCCGTTGCTGGTTTATCGGCAGTTACAGGCGTGGCTGGTGCTTCGGTTGCCTCGGTGCTTGTTTTGGGCTTAGCCGGCGCCTTGCGTCTAGTGCGAGTGGGTTTTGGCTTTGTCGATTCAGTGTCAACAGCTTGAGTAACAGCTGGTGCAGATACGTCTGCAACTGGCGCCTTTTGATCCTTTACTATTTCGACTTTAGCGTCTTGAGACACATTTGGCTTAGCCTCTGTTTTCGCAGTTTCAGCACCCAAAATCACCGCAGTTTGATCTAACATTTCTTGAGGAACGTCTTGCCGTTGACGACGGCGACGTGGTCCTCGACGCTTATCATCAGGACGACGTTGCAGTTGATCTGGCTTAGGCGTATTAGACGCCGACTCAGTTGCACTTGTTGCTGCCGTGTCTGCAGATGCCGCTACTGTATTAGCCTGGTCTTTTGGCTTATTGTTTCTATTTCTGCGATTACCACTGTTGCGGTTTTGGTTATTCCTCGACTCACCACTCTGATCATTCTTTTGATCGTTCGGTTGATCACTCTTTTGAGTGTTATCGTTACCGCGATTATCGTTATTACGATTATTGGGACGACGATTGTTTTGGTTAGGACGGCTATTTCTGCCGCCTCGGCTTCTATTTTGGTTGTTACGACTACGCGGGGCAGGCTTCTTTTCTTCCACTTTCTCTTCGGTCTCACCGAACATGCTTGCCCAAAGGCGCTTGACCAGTCCTGGACTCTTGTCTTGAATAGGTGCGGTCGCTGCAGCAGGTGCAGGCATTATGGGAGCAGACGTCGTTGGAATAAGCATTTTAACCGCAGGCTTAGGTGGCTCAGGTAGGTCTGCAGTGTCAGTAATAACTTCTTCTTCCCCCTTACTGAGTTCGTTAGCCAAGCGGTAGCTGAAGTCTGATGAGTCTTCGTCTTGATTTCGTATTCGCACGACATCAAAGTGCGGTGTTTCCATTTCGGTGTTAGGTAATACAGTGACCTGTAATTTATTGCGCGACTCGATATCTAATATTTCTTTACGCTTTTCGTTAAGCAAGAATGTCGCAACTGGGACTGGAACAATAGCGCGAATTTCTCGAGTAAATTCCTTCTGAGCTTCTTCCTCCACCAGGCGCAATATTGAAAGCGCAAGTGATCGTGTTCCTCGTATGGTTCCTTGCCCCTTACAGCGAGGGCAGGTCCTGGACATCGTCTCTTCCAGTGAAGGCCGTAGACGCTGTCGTGACATTTCTAACAAGCCAAAGCGTGAGATACGACCTACTTGGACTCTAGCTCGATCAACCTCTAGAGCGTCGCGCATTTTGTTTTCAACTTCTTTCTGATGACGGCTGCTCAGCATGTCGATAAAGTCAATTACAATGAGTCCACCAACATCGCGCAATCTTAGTTGGCGGCCAATTTCCTCAGCGGCTTCCTTGTTTGTGTTAAACGCGGTTTCTTCAATGTCACTGCCTTTAGTTGCCCTGGCAGAGTTAATATCAATTGAAACCATAGCTTCGGTAATATCGATCACGATAGACCCGCCAGATGGAAGTGTTACTTCGCGACAAAAAGCTGTCTCGATTTGATTCTCAATCTGGTAGCGATTAAACAGCGGTATCTCGTCTTGGTAGTACTTTACCTTACTGGTAAAGTCAGGCATTACGGTGCCGATAAACGCAGCTGCAAGAGCGTACGCTTCTTCTCCGTCGACAATCACCTCACCGACATCATGCCGTAGATAGTCGCGAATGGCGCGGACAATAACGTTACTTTCTTGGAATAAAAAATGGGGTGCTTTTGCCTTGCTAGATTCGTCTGTGATGGTGTTCCACAGTTGAAGCAGGTAATTGAAGTCCCATTGCAGCTCTTCTGTCGCTCGGCCGATACCAGCTGTTCTTACTATGGCGCCCATTCCGTCTGGAATGTCTAATCCACGCATGGCTTCGCGCAAGTCTGCACGTTCGTCACCTTCAATTCGACGTGAAATTCCACCCGCACGTGGATTATTCGGCATCAAAACAAGATAGCGGCCTGCCAGACTAATAAACGTAGTGAGTGCAGCGCCCTTATTGCTTCTTTCTTCTTTCTCGACCTGAACAACGACTTCTTGTCCTTCTCTCAGGGCGTCTTTGATGGTTACTCGACCACCTTCAGAGGCGCCTTTTTTGAAATATTCTCTAGAGACTTCTTTTAATGGTAGAAAGCCATGCCGGTCTGCGCCGTAATCAACAAAGGCGGCTTCTAAACTTGGCTCTACTCGGGTGATTTTACCCTTATAGATGTTTGATTTCTTTTGTTCTCTAGTGCGGTTTTCGATATCTAAATCGTATAATCGTTGACCGTCTACCATTGCTACGCGCACTTCTTCAGTGTGCGATGCGTTAATTAACATGCGTTTCATAATTCACCTTTACTCGTTGTTAGGAGTGAGCAGTAGTGAAAGAACAGAAAAGAGAAGTGCGGAAATACGAGAGCCGTTAGGCCGAGACATTAACCAAGACCCATGGCGCAGACGCAAGTAATCTTATTGCGCGCCCCACCAAATAAGGTCAAGACCCTTGTAATACGGGCCTCGTCGGCATTTAGTGCTGAGTGCGCTAAATTACCTCTTGCGTATTGATTCCATTAGTTGCGAGATGGGCATTTTTTATTTACCCCAAAATACCAGCAGCAGTTGCTGTGATATCAAGTACCTCTAGCTAAACTTAGAATACACTACTTTGTCTTTCGTATTTTCATCCAGCTGACCAATTTTATTTACAACAGTTGGGGACGATGCTTACCGCCTTAAAACTGGCGCCTCAATTGTGTGGTCAACTTTAAACCGTTATCTTTTTGGTTCATTCACTGACTGAGCTCACTCAGCAGTCTTTGGGTTTGTGGCCAACTCTTTGAGCACAAACCCTTGGATTCTTAGCCTAATCAATTTTTAGGCTTTGTTTTTCTCAAACACTTGGTCTAAGAACGGGGGCAATATAACAACAAACGACAATTTCTACAATTGTAATCAATCATTTAGTTATCTTAACCGAATCTAGGTGAGTACAATGTGCGGCTTTCCACTTACCTAGGCAGCCGATCTGTGCAAGAAAATCAGTTTGATAAAGTGTCTTTTGTTGAGGTTGATCCTGAATATGAGGGTCAAAGGCTCGATAACTTCTTGATAAGGCATTTAAAAGGCGTTCCTAAATCACGTATTTATAATCTTCTCCGAAAAGGCGAAATACGGGTTAATAAAGGCCGTGTAAAGGCTGATACTCGATTAAAGGCAAATGATATTGTCCGTATAGCACCTATTCGAGTCGCTGAACGGGGCGCGTCAGCGGTGGTTGGTAGTCAGCTAAAGCGGTATTTGTCAGAAAATATCCTATTTGAGGATGACGGGTTGTTGATTATTAATAAGCCTAGTGGCCTAGCTGTTCACGGCGGAAGTGGAATTTCGCTGGGAGCCATTGAGGCGATGAGGCTAGAGCGACCAGAGCTGCGCTTTTTGGAGTTGGTTCACCGACTTGACCGGGAAACCTCGGGTTGCCTGATGTTTGCTAAAAAACGCGCTGTCCTTGTTGAAATACAGCAGGCGATGCAGCGTAATCAGATACAAAAGAATTATTTGACCTTAGTGAAGGGTGTTTGGCCGAAAGGAAAATCAACAGTTAATGCACCTTTGCGCAAAAATCAGATTTCTTCCGGCGAGCGAATTGTGCGGGTCGATGCCGAAGGTAAGGCTTCGGTAACGCATTTTAAGGTTAATCGTCGGTTCAAGGAGGCAACCTTACTAGATGTGACGTTAGAGACAGGGAGAACGCATCAAATAAGGGTGCATTGTCAATTTTCGGGGACACCTGTAGCGGGTGACGACAAGTACGGTGACAAGGAGTTTAATGGTCGTTCACGCGAGCTAGGGTTGAGACGCTTATTTTTGCATGCGTGCCGCTTGCGCTTTAAACATCCGCTTTCAGGAGACTGGGTGGAAGTTGATGCGCCAGTCCCCACCGACCTGTCGGCCGTACTTAAAAAACTTCCAGAATAGAGGCTTTTAGCGATTACTACTCCAAAACTATTAATATTTGATTGGGACGGAACCCTTTGTGACTCAGTCGACCGTATTGCGACTTGCATTAGACTTGCTGCAGGAGACAATAACCTAGAGGTCCCAAGTCATGCTGCTGCCGCTAATATCATTGGCCTTGGGTTGCGAGAGTGTATTAACGCTCTTTTTCCTGGTGTGGGGCAAACAGATGCGGATAGATTCGCGGCTTCATATTCAGCCCATTTTAGACAGCAAGATCAAAATCCCTGCGCTTTTTTCCCTGGGGTACTAAAAACGTTGAAGGATTTGCATGCCAGCGGATATATTTTAGCGGTGGCAACGGGCAAAAGTAGGGCGGGCCTTGATAGGGTGCTCGCGGCAACGGGGTTAGTTGGTTTTTTTGATGGATCACGTTGCGCGGATGAGACCCTCTCAAAGCCTCACCCGTTAATGCTTGAAGAGCTTTTACGTCAGTTTGACGTCAAAGCTAATGATGCGATCATGGTGGGTGATACTGAGTTTGACTTGGCGATGGCTGAGGCTGCAAAAATTCCAGCCATCGGGGTTAGTTACGGCGCTCACGAGTTGGACAGGCTTCTTAAATATAAGCCAATAGCTTGCCTTGACGCGTTCTCTGATATAAATCTATATATTTAAAAATCAATATCTTAACGCCATTTCCGGTAGTAAAGTCTAGATTACTTTATAGTTGAAGTTATCTAAAATTCTACAAAGATCAATCAGAGGAAGCCCTATTAAAGAGCTGGGGTCCGTACTCTTTATTTCGCTAAAAAGGCTTATTCCAAGACCCTCAGCCTTAAAGCTTCCCGCGCAGTCATAGGGTTTCTCCAGCAACAGGTATTTCTCTATTGTCTCGTTACTTAACTTTTTAAAGGTTACCTGTGTGGAATTCACCGTCGATTGACACTCTACGGTCCCATCTGGGCACAATCGCGCCAGTGCTAGACCGCTGTGAAACAGTATGGTTTGACCGGACTGTTGTTGTAGTTGCTTAATAGCCTGCTCATGACTTTCAGGCTTGTTGATAAAGATATCATTTTGGTCAGCGATCTGATCGGCTCCAATCACCAGGCAATCTGAATATAGAGCGGCTACTTTAGAGGCTTTAGCGACAGCCAGTCTTTCTGCGGCCATGGGTGGTGTCTCAAAAGACTGTGGAGACTCGTCGATGTGTGGTGCTTCGCACCGGAAGCTACATTGCAAACGACTCAGCAGTTCTTTTTTGTAAATAGAGCTGGATGCGAGGATAAGGTGAGTCATATATTATATCCTTTGGCCGTGTTATTGGGCACTAGCGTCCGCGTGCGTAGGTCTTAAATTACAGTATAAGTTATAATGTGATGCAACAAGCCAGATAAGTCCCGTTTTAACGCAAATTTCTTTGACAGATCATGGCGTTGTGCCTATGATGCGCGCCTAACTGAGATCGACCTTATTTTATGGCACTGCCGACTCACATTGACCCGCGAAAACTAGCGCTCCAGGGATATCTTTTGGAGGGCGAGGTTAAGTGCGACAGTCTTACAAGGCTAGCCTCATCGGTTTCAAGTATTTGTGGCTCGCTTGAGGCGTCAGTTCAGTTTGAGTTAGATGAATCACGGGCAAAAGTAGCTCGAGGTACCGCAAGCGTTACTGTCCATGCGATTTGTCAGCGGTGTTTAGATGTCGTTAAGGTTGATCTTAAAGCGGATTTTGCAGTACAGGTGATTTGGTCTGAGGATCATCTCAATAGGGTTGCTAGTAACTACGAGCCTTGGCTGGTACAAGATAGAATGGCTAATCTCAGTGAGCTATTGGAAGATGAGATTTTATTGGCCTTGCCGTCAGTTAACTATCATAAGATGGGAAGCTGTACAGGCGATAGCTTTATGCAAGAGACGGAATCTAGTGGTGATGAGGCTGTAACTGATAGCCCATTTAACATTTTAAAACAGTTGAAGCTTAAGTAGACACTGTGAAACAATTTAATTAGGAGTATCTGATGGCCGTTCAAAAGAGTCGTAAAACCCGTTCAAAGCGTGGCATGCGCCGTGCTCATGATGCATTGACTGTTGCTACTGTATCGACAGATACAGTTAGCGGAGAAAGGCACTTGCGTCACCATGTTACCGCTGATGGATTTTATCGCGGTAAAAAAGTACTAGAGATAAGTGCCGACTAGGTATCTCTTTGACCTGTTCAATCCGAATTGCAGTTGATGCAATGGGTGGTGAGTTTGGTCCTCGAGTTACGGTTTCAGCGTTACTCGCATGCTTAGCTCGCCATTTGAGTGTTACCGCCGTAGTGTTTGGTGATCGATTGTCGCTTGAAGCGGAGCTTTCCGCCTGCACGGATTCTAGCTTGCGGTCCCGAATTGACGTCAGGCACACCGATATTTCGGTCAGTGATCACGACAAACCCTCTGCGGTAATACGTACCAAACAGTCTTCGTCTATGGGCTTGGCCATTAAGGCCGTGTCTGAGCAAGAGGCTGATGCTTGCATCAGTGCAGGCAACACAGGGGCTCTCATGGCCCTTGGGCTCGTTAATCTTAAGACCCTTCCAGGAATATCGCGTCCTGCAATCTGTACCACCTTCCCAACAATGTCAGGCCGCACTTATGTGCTTGATCTTGGCGCTAACATTGACTGCTCGCCTGATCAATTGCATCAGTTTGCGATGCTGGGGAGTCTCACCGCTAGTCTTTTAGACGACATCGATGACCCTACGGTGGGATTGTTAAACGTCGGAAAAGAAGAGACCAAGGGTAGTGATGATTTAAAGTTCGCGGCGTCGCTCCTTGAGGATGACGATTCTATTAACTATGGTGGCTTTTTAGAGGGTGATGAAATTTTCAAGGGTACTACAGATGTAGTGGTCTGTGATGGATTCGGTGGAAATATTGCACTGAAGACTAGTGAAGGTCTAGCGAACATGATCACTGCCATGTTGAGCGGTTTATTGAGCAAGAGTTGGTTAGCTAGAATGACCGTTGGGCTTGCCAGTCGCTCTTTTAAGCAGGTTATTGATAAGCTTGACCCTGCTTTTTATAATGGCGCTTATCTACTGGGCTTAAATGGCGTGGTTGTTAAAAGTCATGGTAGCGCGTCTAAAAAGGCCTTTGGCCATGCCCTTGACGTGGCCATTGAGGCTGCGGAGCGTAATCTACCAAAGGCACTAGCGCCTTTGCTAACGACTAAATTATCGAAAAATTTAGTGAATGAGTGATTATATATGAGTAAAAACTTAGCGTTTGTTTTCCCTGGTCAGGGTTCTCAGAAAATTGGCATGTTGAGTCAGTTGGCGTCGGTTTATGCAACGATTGAGGACACCTTTTTAGAGGCATCAGATACTTTAGGATATGACCTCTGGCAGTTAGTGCAATCGGGGTCGCAAGAAGAGATCAACCTCACTGAGCGCACCCAGCCGATACTTTTAGCGTCCAGCGTTGCGATCTGGCGCCTTTGGCAAGATAGAAAAGGAGCGGTGCCCTCCCAGCTAGCAGGGCACAGTTTAGGAGAATGGTCTGCCTTAGTCTGTGCGGGTGCCGTTACATTTCCCGATGCCCTCAAAATTGTGCGCGCTCGTGGCATTTACATGCAAGAGGCAGTTCCTGTAGGAGTGGGTGCAATGGCTGCCATTATTGGTTTGGCAGATGTTGCTGTTCTGCAAGCCTGTGCTGATGCTAGAGATGATGAGGTGGTAGACGCCGTTAATTTTAATGCTCCAGGGCAGGTCGTGATCGCCGGCAGCGCGATGGCTGTTGCTAGAGCTATTGATTGCTGTAAGGCGGCCGGCGCAAAAAGGGTCTTGCCACTGCCCGTCAGCGCTCCCTTTCACACATCGCTCATGGAGCCAGCTGCGGACCGGCTTAGAGGTCTTGTGGCAGATACGCCTTTTGTTGAGCCAACCATTCCGGTCATTCACAATGTTCATGCCGAGACTGAGTCTGATCCTGAAAAAATTAAAATGCTAATGCTAGACCAAATAGCTCAGCCCGTAAAATGGGTTGATTGCGTGCTCAGATTGAAGAGCGGCGGGGCCGATAGGCTAGTAGAGTGTGGCCCCGGTAAAGTTTTAAATGGTTTGTCTAAAAGAATTGATAGAGAGTTAATTTCGTTTGTCACAGATAATGTAGAGAACTTTGAGAACGCATTGCTGTCTGTTTAATTACTTAAGGAATATTTATGGCTGATGAATCTAAAATAGCACTTGTTACTGGCGCTAGTCGTGGCATTGGAGCTGCGATAGCCGATAAACTGGGCACCGCTGGCTACATAGTGGTAGGTACGGCTACTAGTCAATCTGGCGCTGATAAAATCAGCCAGAGACTGACTGATGCTAAAAGTGTTGGTGCAGGTATGGTTCTTGACGTTACGCAGGCAGAATCTATCGAGCAGCTGCTCAAGTCGGTGATTGAAATGTTTGGCGCGCCGACTATATTGGTCAATAATGCTGGAATCACCAAAGATAATATTTTAATGCGCATGAAAGAGGATGAATGGTTAGATGTGGTTAATACTAATCTGACGGCTGTTTTTCGTCTTTGTAAAGCATGTGTTAGACCCATGACGAAAGCGCGTTGGGGTCGCATTGTGAACATAAGCTCGGTTGTAGGGTCTATGGGGAATAGTGGGCAAAGTAATTATTCGGCGAGTAAGGCTGGGGTAGAAGGATTTGGCCGAGCGCTTGCGAAAGAAATTGGATCAAGAAGTATCACTGTGAATACGGTGGCGCCAGGTTTTATTGATACGGATATGACTAGAGATTTACCTGAAGCGAATAAAGATGCTCTTTTGTCACAGATCCCACTTGCTAGACTGGGCATGCCTAGCGAGATAGCCGCCGTAGTAAGCTTTTTGGTTAGTGATGCTGCTGGTTATATTACCGGGGAAACCATCCACGTTAATGGCGGAATGTTTATGTCGTGATGACGACTAATGCATATGTGAATTGCCATTCGGGCTTGCATATGGGAATACCAATGTCGATTAGCTCTCGAGTAATTTTGGTTTAAACGCGATTTTTTTCATATGAGGGTAGTAATTTGATCCATCTGAGGTAAAATGCCCGCCCTAGCGACAAAGAATACAGAAATAGACTAGACCTCAAGAAACACCAGATAGCCTATAAGGAGTGGAAATACGATGAGTAATATTGAAGAGCGCGTTATTAAAATGGTTGCTGAGCAACTTGGTGTTAAAGAAGAAGATGTTAAGGTAACTTCATCTTTTGTTGAAGACCTTGGCGCAGATTCGCTAGATACAGTAGAGCTTATTATGGCGCTTGAAGAAGAATTCGACGCTGAGATTCCTGATGAGGAAGCAGAGAAAATTGCGACAGTGACCGATGCAATTACGTATATAAACGCGAATAGCTAAGGCTAGCGCGTCTGAAAGCCGCTCCTATTGGGGCGGTTTTTTTTTGCCCCAAAGTTTTGTTTAATAGGACTATGACAACTACAGACTTTATCTACACTATTGACGGGCAAGATGAGCTTCTCGATATTAGCTCAGCAGAGCTATTGTCAGATCGCGGACTTGCTTACGGTCACGGCTTGTTTGAGTCGATTCGTTATTTCGGTGGAGATTTCCCGCTAAAAAATAGGCATTTATCCAGGATTCAAAACGACGCGAGCCGTTTGGGGATAAAGATTAACCTGTCTCGGTTGTCTTCAGCGGTGTCGGCGTTTAAACAGATACTCCACAAACATTCTATTGCGGATGGTGTTGTTAAAATCATAGTTACCGCAGGTAGTGGTGGTCGCGGGTATGAGAGCTCTGGGGCCTGTACTCCACGAATTATCTTTCGTCACAGTGTTTCCCCTACCAACTTTCAACATTATCGAAATGCGGGTATTAGTCTTTGGCGTTGCGGTCAGAGAATGTCTACAAATACTCAGCTTGCAGGCATCAAGCATCTGAATAGGCTAGAACAGGTTCTTGCAGCTAGCGAGCGCCATTCTAGTGACTGCGATGATGGTTTAATGATGAATGATGACGGTTTAGTCATTGAGACCACGCGAGCTAATATATTTCTTAGAGGTGCTTCAGGCCGGTGGATTACACCTGATCTTGATGCCTGTGGTGTTTCAGGTGTAATGCGGTCACTATTGATTGAAGAGATATTTCCTCTTATTGGAGTATGCCCAAAAATTGGTTTTATCAAGATAAGTGATATAGAAGCATACGACGAGCTCTTTATTTGTAATTCTGTTCGGGGTATCGTCCCTGTAGTCGGAGTTCGCCAGCCTGATAATCAATCAACCGCTCAGCTGGAAATTGGCAGAGTCACAAGAGAATTACAGTCAATGTTGTCTAATAATTATCCCTGTTTTCAATGAAGAAGTTGATCCTTCAAGTATTTATAGCGCTAGCTCTGGGTGCTCTGGTCTGCTTCGTTGTGCTGGTTATCATGATCGGTATCAAAATTAACACGCCAGTTAAACTGGGGGTGTTGAGTAGCGATAGTTACGAATTCACGATAAACAAGGGCGCTAATGTGCACAATGTGACAGAAGCACTTTTCTATCGTGGAACTATTTCTGATCCATGGGCCATTGATTTATATGTAAGAGTATCAGGGCTTACTAAGGTTAAGGCTGGTACATATAGTATTAGCTCTTCTGATACAGCCCTATCTTTGCTAAAAAAGATTAATAGGGGAGGCGTCTTACAGCATCAGATTACGTTTGTTGAGGGTTGGTCCTTTGAGCAGTGGGTGCGCGAGCTGTCCTCAATTGAACAGTTTGAGGATATAAATAAGGAGGAGCTAGTAAAGAAGTTAATACTTTCGGGTATCGCTGGGGAAAATGTAAATATCGAAGGTTGGCTTTTCCCGGATACTTATAATTATCTGGGTTCAGATACAGTACTGGATATAATGCTTCGCGCACATCGTAAAATGAAGAGAGTGTTAGAGCAAGAATGGTCTAACAGAGCGCCGGGATTGCCATATGTGACGCCTTATGAGGCATTAATTATGGCGTCGATCGTGGAAAAAGAAACTGGCTTAGCCGAAGAGCGAGAGGTGATAGCGGGTGTGTTTGTGAGACGTTTATTGAAGGGTATGAGGCTACAAACTGACCCTACCGTAATCTATGGTATGGGAGCTCGATATGGTGGAGATCTTAGGCGTCGAGATTTACGGCAACTGACGCCGTACAATACCTATATGATTAAGGGGTTGCCTCCGACACCCATTGCTATGCCAAGTCGGGCCTCGATCTCTGCGGCGCTTCATCCTAAGGAGGGTTCTAGCCTATACTTCGTGGCACGAGGTGATGGGGGCCATTACTTTTCGGACACGTTACAAGAACACCGAGACGCAGTGAATAAGTATCAGTTGGAGCAACGTGCGGAAAATTATCAGTCTGCACCAAACTAATTGGAAAGTTCAAAGTAGGTTTTAAATGCACGGCAAATTTATAACGATTGAAGGCACTGAGGGGGTCGGTAAAACGACTAATATCGACTTTATCCAGGCTTGGCTATTGGCGCAAAACATCGAATTCCTCGCTACTCGAGAACCTGGTGGCACTCCTCTGGCTGAGCAGGTCCGTCAGTTATTACTAACGCCAAGTGATGAAAAAATTTGTGATACCGCTGAACTCCTACTTATGTTTGCTGGCCGAGCACAGCACCTAGACCAGGTGATTATGCCCAGTCTGGAAGCAGGTAAGTGGGTTGTTTGTGATCGTTTCACTGACGCGACGTACGCTTATCAAGGTGCAGGTCGAGGAATGGACAGTGCCTTGATCGAACATTTAGAGCACTTAGTACAAGGTGTTTTACGACCTGACTTAACTTTGATTTTGGATATACCCGTCGAAATTGGTCTTAAGCGAGCTAGTGACCGGAGTGCGCCTGATCGTTTTGAACAAGAGCAGGTCGAGTTCTTTGAGAGGGTTCGTCAGGGGTATCTTAATACTGCAGCAAAAGACCCTCAGCGGTATGCGGTAATCGATGCTTCGCAGCCTCTTGATGGGGTTCAATTCGATATAAAGGTGGTGCTGGAGACTTTTTTTGCAGCCACAAAAGTGGCTGTTTGATGGTATATGCAAACACTACTTTAGCGCTCCCGCTACCATGGCACAAAGACGTTTGGGAGGGGTTTAATCGGGCTATTGATACTGATCGAATGCCCCATGCGCTCTTGCTTCACGGCTCTAATGGTGTGGGAAAGAGGCGCTTAGCGATTACCATGGCTCAGCGGATGCTCTGTGGTGTTGAGGCTAATCAAAATGCTTGTGGAAGCTGTAAACCCTGTAAATTATTACTGGCCGGCTCGCATCCTGATCTAACTATTTTGGAACCTGAGGAAGACGGCAAAAATATTCGAGTAGATGATGTCCGGAGATTGTGTACAAAATTAAACACCACGGCTCAGCAAGGCGGTTGGAAGATTGGACTCATTTTGGTTGCTGACGCTATGAACATAAATGCGGCTAATGCGTTGCTTAAAAGCCTTGAGGAGCCACAAGGAAAGACCTTACTTATATTGGTTAGCGATCGTTTGCACGCTTTGTTGCCGACCATAAGAAGTCGATGCCAAAAACAATACCTTTCTACTCCTAGTGACGATGTGGCAACCCATTGGCTTAAGGAAGTATCGGGAAATAGTTTAGACGCAGCGAAGGCTATAGAGGTGTCAAACGGGCGTCCGTTACTTGCGTTGCATAATATCGAGTCCGGAACCTTGGTGCTTAGGCAAGATTTTGAGGCGATTATTGAAGGGGTCGCTAGTGGCAGTCTGTCATCAGTGGAGGCCGCTCAGCAGTGTGTTAAATTAAACGGCAATAATATTATTGAGTGGTATATGAACTACGTTCATAGGTTGGCCGTTAACGAAGGGCAGGGAGGCGGCGATCGAAGGTTGTTTAAGTTTCACGACCGACTAATGGCGGCCAGACAGCTACTATTTTCTCAATCCAATGTTAACCAGCAATTATTACTAGAAGGATTGTTCATGGATTGGGCTCAATTGTCCAATGCGAGTAGTCATTAAAAGAAGTGTTAATTTACGTGTCTTAGAGTCTAAAATTGATTTAACGGAGGAGTTGGCAAATGGAGAAGGATAAGCTGGGACTTGCAACTAAGTGAATAGTGGGTGATTTGGTGACTGACATTGATACTATTTCATGTTCTTTAAATATTAAAAATCAAAATGAGCTTTACCAACATTTTATGCCCTTTGTAAAAAATGGGGGTTTCTTTGTTTCATCCAAGCATGCGTTTGCGCTTGGCGATAGTGTTCAATTACGCTTGGCGCTTTATTTGGTTGACGAGCTAGTCGCAGTTCAAAGGACGGTTATATGGGTCAGCTCTAATGGAGACTCCAGTTTAGATATCCAAGGTGTGGGGGTTCAATTAACGGCCTCGGAGGGTGAACTGGTGTCGACTATTAAGTGCTTGTTGGATGATATTCCACAAACGTATAAGTCAACGCTAACAATGTAAACGAGCCTGCCCAAATTTAAGTTATTACTTGGCTGGTGTCGGGTTTTTCGTCAGGCGTTATTTTTAATGAAATAACGGAAATAATGGCGCAAAAATTTTCTGACGGTTTAAACTGGCAGGCATTAATGAGCAAACCATAATAAATTAGAGAGTTATCGATGAGCACTGATCAAGCGCAGATATCGCCATTCATTATCAGAACATTTCCCGTTGGGCCTTTGCAATGCAATTGCTCTATTATTGGTGACAAAATATCGGGTAAGGCGCTAGTAGTTGATCCAGGTGGTGACGCAGAAAAAATACTTGGATTGTTGGCAGAGCTTAATCTTACCGTTGTGGCCATTATTCATACGCATGCTCACCTTGATCATATTTTAGCGTCTGGAGAGATTAAGGCTGCAACCGGAGCGCCGATTTATCTGCATGAAGGTGATCAATTCTTGTGGGATATGGTTGAACAGCAATGTGCCATGTTCGGCGTACCAGAAGTTAAACTTCCAGTTCCAGATGGTCATCTTAAAGATGATCAGGCGCTTAATTGCTGTGGGGGCGTCGCGATTCATACGCCCGGCCACACGCCGGGGTCGATCAGTTTTTGGTTTGAAGAGTACAAAACTTTAATTGCAGGAGATACGCTATTTCAGGGTAGCATCGGCCGAACCGACCTTCCTGGTGGAAATTATGACCAAATTGTAATGTCGATTAAAGATCGGATATATTGCCTTGATGACGAGGCAGTGGTAGTCACCGGTCATGGACCCAATACAATATTGGGTCGAGAGAAGGTGAGCAACAGTTTCGTTAGGGCGTAGTACCTGATTAATTCTGAACACTAAAAAGACGAGGTATAACGAATGAAGCAGCAATTGGCTACGATGCTTGAACTGCAAAATGAGATGAATACAAAGGTTCACGCTAGATGGCGTGAGCAAAATTTCGAATGGTATCGAGCTATATGGGTTGAGTGTGCAGAGTTGTTGGATCATTACGGCTGGAAGTGGTGGAAGAAACAAACACCTGATGTCGATCAAATAGCGCTTGAGCTTGTTGATATATGGCACTTTGGTTTGAGTTTACTGTTACTTAAAGGGTATTCGGTTGAGGATATAACGGCGATCGTTGAGGACGAATTCTCGAACCCTAAATCGAGCGGCGATTTTGCGTCTGACCTCGAGCACTTTACCGAGAGAACCTTATCCACTAAAGATTTTGATGTGTCTGGGTTTGCCCGGTTAATGGTCGGTATTAATATGGACTTTGAGACACTCTATGTGGGCTATGTTGGGAAGAATGTACTTAATTTTTTCCGCCAGGATCATGGATATCAAGATGGAAGTTATCAGAAGCAGTGGGGCGGTATTGAAGACAACGAGCATCTTGTCGATATCGTGGCGCAGCTAGATACGTCTGCAGGGGATTTTAAGGATGAACTCTACCAACGTATGGAAACACGTTACAAGGAACTGCACTGCTGACAGCTAAGATTCATCTATTAAGATAGTTAATAGTAGCAATAGCCAATGCTAGATATGTTTTTTACGGATGGCGACTTATAATGCCGTTCAAATTTTTAACGCTCAACTAATATTTTCGGAGACAAACTGTGACTTCACCCGTTCGTGTTACTGTTACCGGCGCAGCAGGCCAGATTAGTTATTCCCTGTTGTTCCGCATTGCTGCTGGCGAAATGCTTGGCCCTAATCAGCCTGTTATTCTGCAAATGCTCGAAATTACACCGGCCCTTGAGGCTTTAAACGGGGTCGCAATGGAGCTGGATGATTGCGCGTTCCCACTTCTTGCAGGCATGATTTGCACTGATGATGCTGCAGTTGCATTTAAAGATTCAGATTATGCGCTATTGGTCGGTGCACGTCCTCGAGGCCCAGGCATGGAGCGTAAGGACCTGTTAGAAGCCAATGCCGCGATATTCTCGGCGCAAGGTAAGGCGCTGAACGACAATGCCTCTAAAGAGATTAAGGTGTTGGTAGTGGGTAATCCTGCTAATACCAACTCATTGATTGCCCAGCGCAATGCGCCGGATATCAACCCTCGCCAGTTTACAGCGATGACTCGTCTAGATCATAATCGCGCGATGAGCCAAATTGCAGATAAGACAGGTTCTACTATCAACGATGTAACTCAGATGACCATTTGGGGCAATCACTCCGCTACTCAGTACCCTGATCTTCATGAAGCTAAAGTTAAGGGTCAGCCAGCCATCGACATGGTGGATCAGGCTTGGTATGAGAGCGACTTCATCCCTACTGTGCAACAACGTGGGGCAGCAATCATTAGTGCTCGAGGCGCTTCAAGTGCTGCCTCCGCAGCTAACGCGGCGATTGCTCATATGCGTAGTTGGGCAATGGGTACAACTGAAGGCGATTGGGTCAGCATGGGCGTATACAGTGACGGTAGTTATGGTATTGCCGAAGGTCTAATTTACTCATTTCCATGTACCTGTGCAGGTGGCGATTGGACTATCGTCCAAGGTCTGGAGATTAATGACTTCTCCCGTGCAAAAATGATTGCGACGGAGCAAGAATTGGCTGAAGAGCGCGATGCCGTTCAGCACTTACTGCCTTAGTGCTAACGGTTAGCAGTTAGTAGTTAATTGTAAACGCCATTGGGGTGATACTCAGTGGCGTTTTTGTATAAAGCTATAAATGCTCGGTATATAACGACAACTCGCGCTGGTTTTTGTAACATCCAAGGGGCAAAATTTGCTAAAGTCCCTCACTCATTTATATCCACTCTAAAGGTGACCTTGTGGCATTTTCAATCGTCGGCGATCAAGCTCCATCATTTACTCTGTCAAACCAGCGGGGTGAGATGGTCTCGCTGAGTGATTTTCAGGGTAAAAAGAATGTTGTAGTGTATTTCTATCCCAAGGCAATGACTCCGGGATGCACGGTACAGGCATGTGGTATTAGAGATAGCTACAACGAATTTAATGACTTAGACACCGTGGTAATTGGGGTAAGCCCAGATTCGGTTACTCGTTTGGTTAAATTTGAGGACAAACAAGAGCTTAATTTCATCTTGTTGTCGGATGAAGATCACAGCGTTATCGAAAGTTATGGGGCATGGGATCTAAAGAAATTTATGGGACGTGAATATATGGGCGTTTTACGCTCTACATTTATTGTTGATAAGCAGAGCAATATTGTCCATGTAATGGCTAAGGTGAAGACCAAAAGCCATCATGAGGATACGTTAGACTGGATTAAGCAAAACCTAGGATAATACTCACTAAACGCTGTTCTTAAAAAGATCAGATTAAATAAAGGAAGTAAAAGATGTTATTTGTATCAAATGCCTTCGCTCAAGCCACCAATGCTGGCGAGCCAAATCCAATGATTACTATATTAATGTTCGCAGGGCTTTTTGGCTTCATGTATTTTTTAATCATTCGGCCTCAGCGTAAACGTCAGAAAGAGCATAATGATCTTGTTGGCGCCTTAGGTAAGGGAGACGAGGTTGTAACAACGAGCGGCATGCTGGGGAAAATTACCAAATTAGAGGGTGATTATGTTGTTCTTGAAGTCAGTAACAATTTGGAGCTTAAATTTCAAAAGGTTGCTGTTCACGCAGTGTTACCCAAAGGCACTATCAAGGCTATCTAAGGTCATCGGTCATCCTGGATAGGGTTCTGTGCGCGTTACAACGGAGCCTTCCAAATAGCTATTGAGTGATGTTTGATGCTACAGACAGGCTTAGTATGTGCCAGCGGCCAATGTGCTTTCATTATTTGGGCGGTTGATTGCCTAACTGGAATTAGTGCGACTTGCTTAGTCTAGACACTGACAGCCTAAAAAATAATAAGGGGCAGGTATGTTTGAGCGAATTGTTGATATTGTAAATAACTTTGTCTGGGGTCCAGTGATGCTGACTCTATTGCTGGGTACGGGTATTTACCTGACAATTGGCCTCAAAGGCATGACGATTAGTCGAATACCCTATGCGTTCCGTCAGCTTTTTAAGGGCAGAAAAGGTACGGGCGAGGGTGAAATCACGCCATTTAATGCCTTAATGACCTCTCTCTCATCGACCATAGGAATGGGCAATATTGCAGGCGTTGCCACTGCAATTGGTCTTGGAGGCCCAGGAGCACTTTTTTGGATGTGGTGCGCCGCTTTTGTCGGTATGGCTACCAAGTATGCAGAAGCTGTTTTGGCGGTGAATTATCGCGAGACTGACGACTTGGGCCGTAAAGTGGGTGGCCCTATGTACTACATTAAAAATGGTTTGGGTAAACGATGGAAGTGGTTAGGAATGGCCTTTGCCTTATTCGGCTCTCTGGCTGGCTTTGGCTTGGCTAACACTGTTCAATCTAACGCCGTGTCCCAAGTGCTACAAACTAATTTCAGTGTGCCAACGGCAGTTAGCGGTGTTGTTATGGCCGTTCTAGTGGGCGTGGTGCTGTTAGGTGGGATTAAGCGTATAGCCACCGTGGCTGGGAAGCTTGTACCCTTTATGGCTCTGTTATACATAACCGCCACACTCATAATTCTAGTAACACATGCATCGCTAATCCCATCTGCCGTGGCTTTAGTCGTGGATAGTGCATTTAATGGTGCAGCTGCCACCGGCGGTTTTGCAGGTGCAACTCTTATGTTGGCGCTGCGGATGGGTATTGCGCGAGGCATTTTTTCCAATGAGGCTGGTTTAGGCTCTGCGCCTATTGCGCACGCGGCAGCAGAGACCAATAGTCCTGTAAGGCAGGGCACAATTGCGATGTTAGGTACCTTTATAGACACCTTGATCATTTGCACGATGACGGGCTTAGTTCTGATCGTGACAGGCGTTTGGAATGGGGAGCCTCAAGGCGCGGCAATGACCCTTGCCGCATTTAATGGAGCACTTCCCTATGGTGACCTTGTTCTGTCGCTGTGTGTTGCATTATTTGCTTTCACCACGATGCTTGGTTGGAGTTACTACGGTGAGCGCTGCGCTGAGTTTTTATTGGGACCCAGAGTAATTACACCATTTCGTATTCTTTGGGTGATCGGTATTTTTGTTGGTACACAGATGAGTCTTGAGTTGGTTTGGAAAATGACCGATGCATTAAATGGTTTGATGGCAATCCCAAACCTTATCGCGCTAATTCTTCTTTCACCAATTGTTTTTAAGCTGACTAAAGAGTATTTTGATCAAGAAAAAAGTGAGCAAACCACGACAGGGAATTCTGCCCAAGGTCAGTAATCTTATGAGTCCGAGTAAAAAACCAAAATTGGTTATCGCAATCTCATCCACTGCCTTATTTGATATGAGAAAGAGCCATAGCATCTACGAAAAAGACGGTGTGGCGGCCTATGCTGAGTATCAGCGTCAACATGAAGATGATGTCTTAGAACCGGGAGAAGCATTTCCACTGGCGACGAAATTACTGCGGATCAACGATAAACTCGAGGGTGACCCAAGAGTGGAAATTATTTTGTTGTCACGAAATTCGGCAGATACTGGGTTGCGGGTGTTCAATTCGATCGCACATCATGGATTGGATATCTCACGCGCAGCGTTTTCTGGAGGTACTTCACCGTATCGTTACGTCTCTGCTTTTGGCTGCGACCTGTTTCTGTCAACTAACCCTGAAGATGTTCGAAGCGCCCTTAATAACGGGGTGGCTGCGGCGACGTTACTCCCGTCAAAGGGGGGCTCTACTGATAATGATGATTTGCGTTTTGCTTTTGATGGGGATGCCGTACTTTTTTCAGATGCTTCAGAGAGAATCTTTAAAGAACGAGGCCTAGAAGCCTTTACCGAAAATGAGAAAGCCGCGGCGCATACGCCGCTTGATGCAGGGCCTTTTAAGGGCTTCTTGCAAGCACTTCATGGGCTCCAGTCCGAATTTAGTGCTGACAGCTGTCCTATTCGGACTGCCTTGGTGACAGCGAGGGCCGCACCGTCTCATGAAAGGGTAGTGCGGACGCTGAGAGATTGGAATGTTCGTATTGACGAAAGCTTGTTCCTGGGAGGCTTAAGTAAGGGTGATTTTCTGAATTCATTTGGAGCAGATGTCTTCTTTGATGATCAGCAGACGCATTGTAGCTCTGCTAGGGAATACGTTGCCACAGGTCATGTGCCGCACGGAGTATCTAATGAGTAAGATTGGCTGTGACTTTAGGGAATCTAACGGTTGAGTCGCGAGAACTTAAATGTCTAATCCTCAATTGCTTAGGTCAAATAAATATAAAACCATGTCCGACGACAAGATAATTAGCCTATATATGAAGAATTTAGGTGGTGAGGAAAAGCATTTTTTAGATATAGAAGTTGATATTCGACAATTAAAAATCGAAGCTGATTCTCGTTTGTCAGAAACGAAACGATCCAAGCATTCCCTGTGGTACTACCTACTTTATACTATATTGTTTGCACTTTTTGCAGGCCGTTTTTTTAGCGGCCTTCAGTGACATCGTTGGTATGTCTTCACCATTGCCCAGACAGCAGTTGGTAAAGCTTGAAGAATTAACCGGCTGATAATCTTTTGTCGTTATGATATCCGCGCGTAGGTATCTGTAGGTGGTCTCATTGTAACTTCGGTTCTCATGATAGAGTGAATTCCACTCTGGTATTGCGAGCAAAAGCTTATTTTCTGTTAGTGGTGGTCTGATCGCAGCCAAGATCCGTAAAAAAAATGGTATAAGGCACCAAAATTGTATTAAAACCCATATACTTAAATAATGGTCGTAAAAATAGTTGCTCAGCCGTTATTTACACCCATGTTAAACTTAGATCAGGGCTTAGGTGAAAACTAATGTCGTCCAAGTTATAAGCCATAAGGTATAAGTCGCACGATATACGGTAGAGAGCCAAATGTTTTAGTCACTAAATTTTTGTTGTATGAGACTCTGAGGGATAGTATGAAACTCCAACAGTTACGTTACATATGGGAAGTAAAACGGCACGATCTTAATATATCAGCGACGGCTTTAGGTCTATATACGTCTCAACCTGGAATCAGTAAACAAATCCGGCTTCTTGAAGAGGAGCTAGGCGTGGAGATTTTTACCCGCAGTGGCAAGCATTTGAGTAAGGTCACGCCCATTGGTGAAGATATACTTGAGATTGTCGGTGAAATTCTCAACAAAGTCGACGGGATTAAAGGTCTTGCTAGCGATTATAAATCCCCGGCTAAAGGCAGTCTGTCAATATCAACAACACATACGCAAGCACGGTATACGCTGCCAAGTGTGATTGCAGAGTTTGTGCCTCATTATCCAAAAGTTTTCCTTAGTGTGGTTCAGGGGACGACTAGGGATAATTTAGAGGGAGTAATAAATGGCGATGTCGACTTTGTGATAATCACAGAAGATTTCGAGATTAGCAGTACCTTGGTGGTAATGCCTTGCTTTAACTATAGCACTGTTGTTGTGGTGCCTAAGGATCATCCGCTAACTCAGCTAGCTGAAGTCGACCTAACGGATATTATAGCTTACCCTCTTGTGACGCACGTGTTCGGCTTTGGTTTTAATACGCTGGGCAGTACTACGCTTGGTCAAGCATTTGAGCGTAAAGGTTTAAAGCCAAAGATTGCTCTGGCGGCAGGTAATGCCGATGTTATTAAAAGCTATGTGCGTGCAGGTCTTGGTGTTGGTGTCGTTGCTGATCTAGCTTATGACCCTATTGAAGATTCAGATTTGGTCGTTGTTAATGTGCCTGAACTTGACGAGTCCTACCTTTGTTCTATTGGTATCAGGAAAGGCAGCTACATATCTGGCTATATGCATGCATTTATTGAGGGTTTTGCGCCACATCTTAATCGATGCGTCGTTACTGAAGTTATGTCGCTAACGAGTGCAGAGGCGCAAAAAGGTTATTTTAAGGATATCGAGATCCCCGACTATAAATTTTACCATCACACAAATATGATCGCGGAATAGATCGATTTGTAATGATGGGTACCTAGTGTTTCACTAAGTAATTACTTAGATTCTTGCAATTATTGCACCCTTACAATATTTTCAGTAAAGTGCCCTCCTTAGTTTTGTTAAGGATATTCTGTGGAAATTGTATGCCTAGATCTAGAGGGTGTTTTGATTCCCGAAATTTGGATCGCCTTTGCTGAGAAAACGGGGATAGACGCATTTAAGAGAACGACACGGGATGAGCCTGATTATGACGTCCTGATGCAATATCGGCTAGATCTACTTAGAGAAAACGGCTTAGGGCTTAATGAAATTCAGGAAGTGATCGCGACGTTAGAACCTCTCGACGGGGCGGTCGAATTTGTTAATTGGTTACGAGAGAGATTTCAGGTGATTATTCTCTCTGATACCTTTTATGAATTTGCCAATCCACTAATGAAGCCTCTTGGCTACCCAACGTTGTTGTGCCATAAGCTAGAGTGCGATGAGAGTGGTACTGTTGTTAACTATCATCTGCGGCAATCTAACCCAAAGCGTCAGTCAATTGTTGCACTTAAGAGCTTGTATTATAGAACTATTGCCGCTGGAGATTCGTATAACGATACAACCATGCTGGCAGAGGCCGACGCAGGAATCCTATTTCATGCGCCTCAGAATGTGATTGACGAATTTCCGCAGTTTCCTGCGGTACAGACTTATGATGATCTAAAGAGAGAGTTTATTCGCGCGAGTAATAGGGACATTAAAATCTAACATAGTGTGCTATGCGAATGTTGCGCTGTTATAGTAGGTGCTGCGGAGGGCAGAAATAAAATGCCGGAAAAAACATCGAGTAGTGATCGAATTCGAGAGAAAAAGAAACTCTTTTTAGCCCGTGAACAGAAGATAGTGGATGCTGCACTCGAATTATTGATCAAAGAAAATATTGATCGTGTCACCGTATCTAAAATTGCCACTAAGGCTGGGATTGGCAAGGGTACTGTCTATAAGCATTTTCTGACAAAAAATGAGATCTTAGTCCGTATCATGCTCGATTACGAACGTGGGATATCAAAACGTCTATCTGAAGGCTTAGATAAGGCAGAAAAAGGTGACCCGGGCGCGGTGTCAAAGGCATATTTTGATTCTCGGTTAGCTCGGCCAGAGCGTGACCGCTTGGTGCAGCAGTTAGAAGACCGTTTGAGTGATGCTGACGATGTGAGCGCTCAGTTAGAAGAATTCTCTCAGATAAGGCGCTCTCATGAAGAGGCTTTGGAAATGGTTATTAGGAGATTGATTGGTGATGGCATCCTTGAAGATGTTCCTCCTCACTATCACTATCTTACCTGTTGGGCTCTTGCGCAGGGGGCTGTAGAGCTTTGTTTTAGTAAGTCTTGGAGTCAAGTTGAAGATATGAGCGAGCTTTTGGGTTTCATTACCAGTATTGGTGTAACAATGGGCAATCGTGGGCAATATCACCTGGCTGGCGACAAAAAAAACAAGTCGGGGAAATGAAACCTTCTCATAGTCTAGATACCCTTTTTGCAGACCTTCTTGCGCTGCAAAGCGATTCCAGCATGAAATTACCGCCTGTCGATCTCTGGGATCCTGAAGAGTCCGGGGTTATGGATATACGCGTGGACCGAGAAGGGCGATGGATTCATGAGGGTGGAGAAATTAAACGACCCGCTCTGGTTAAGCTTTTTTCAAGTATCTTAAAACTCGAAAATGGGCAGTATTTTTTGGTCACGCCGGTTGAGAAATGGAGGATAAAAGTTGATGTAGCTCCCTTTTTTATTACTGAAGTGAGTCGCGATCTTCGTTATGATCAGCAAGCTATTAGCTGTGTAACTTTAAATGGCGAAAGTATCGTTCTAAGTCACGATCACCCTTTGACCATTCATTACAAACCTGAGTCTGATCAGCCGATTCCGTTGGTAAAGGTGCGCGGGGACCTTAGCGCGTTAGTGAGCCGGTCTGCCTTTTACCAGTTGGCCGCTTGGGGTGAGAGTTCCGCGACGGATGAAAACAACGCCGTCTACCTAAGTAGCATGGGGTGTCAGTTTCTGCTGGGAAAATCAGTTTAGTTTGATTAATAACAAAAAGGGCGAAGATAAATCGCCCTTTTTGTATTATTTTATCGCTACATATTCGGGTAATTAGGCCCGCCTGCTCCCTCAGGGACTACCCAGTTGATATTTTGGCTTGGTTCCTTGATATCGCAAGTCTTGCAGTGAACGCAGTTCTGAGCATTGATTTGGAAGCGGTCGCTACCGTCTTCGTTTCTAATCACCTCGTAGACTCCGGCAGGACAATATCTTTGTGCCGGCTCATCATACTCACCAAGGGTAAATGTGATGGGTAACTCCGGATCAGTTAGCGTCAAATGGCAAGGCTGATCTTCTTCATGATTAGTATTGGACATAAAAACAGAAGAAGCTTTATCAAAGCTAATAATGTTATCGGGCTTCACATATTCTATTTTCTTGGATTCTGCGGCTGACTTCATCGTTGCGTAGTCAGGTTTTTTGTCATGCAGGGTTACGGGTAGGTGGCCTCTGAAGATATTCTGCTCAATCCACACGAAAGCCAAACCAAGAAGCATCGGAAATTTATGCATCCAGCCAGAAAAGTTTCTGGCGCTATGAAGCTCCTTATGCAGCCAAGAATCTTTGATGGCACTACTGAAGCTCTCTAGATCAGACGGTGCAGAGTCTCCCTGTTTCATCGCTTCAACAATTGTTTCGGCAGCAATCATGCCGCTTTTCATGGCCGTGTGGTTCCCTTTTATTTTTACACTATTGAGTGTGCCGGCGTCACAGCCAATTAATAAGCCGCCAGGGAAATGCATTTTAGGTAAAGAGTTAAGCCCACCCTTGACGATTGCTCTAGCGCCATAGGTTAGCCGAGAGCCACCTTTAAGATACTTAAGTGTTTCCGGGTGATGCTTCCAGCGCTGAAACTCCTCAAACGGACTCATGTGCGGATTGCTGTAATTTAAATCGGCGATAAGCCCGATAAATACTTGGTTGTTCTCCGCATGATAAAGAAACGCACCGCCACCAGTGCCACTTTCTTGTAGTGGCCAGCCAACACCATGCACGACTAAACCTTCGTCGTGCTGTTCAGGGGGAATCTGCCAGATTTCCTTGATGCCAAGACCATAATGCTGGGGGTCACTGTTTTTATCTAGATCAAACTGCTTTATTAACTGTTTACCAAGGTGCCCTCTGCAGCCTTCAGCAAATAGGGTGTATTTAGCATGTAGTTCCATACCTTGGGCGTAACTGGGTTTGTGCTCACCATTGTGACCAATGCCCATATCTCCAGTAGCAATACCTTTAACCGAACCATCTTCGTTATACACCACCTCAGAGGCAGCAAAACCTGGATAAATGTCGACCTCCAGAGCTTCAGCTTGATCTGATAGCCAACGACAGACATTACCCATTGAAACGATGTAGTTGCCAACATTATGGGTAGGTTTTGGGATGAAAAAGTTAGGAATCTTTAAAGCGCTCTTAGCACCAGTGTAGAATAAGAATTTATCTTTCTTTACCTCTATATCTAGCGGAGCACCACGTTCTTTCCAATCGGGGAACAGTTCGTTCATGGCGCGAGGCTCGAGGACAGCGCCAGACAAAATATGAGCGCCTACTTCAGAGCCTTTTTCAACTACGCAAACAGTGATTTCAGGGTTCAATTGCTTAAGCCGGCACGCAGCGGAAAGGCCTGAAGGCCCTGCACCAACGATAACAACATCGTATTCCATTGATTCTCTTTCCAAAACTCTGACTCCAACAGTGACTATATTTCTGATTATAACATTTCATTTATCATAACTGCTTAACTATAATGACTATAAATAGCCCAAATTTCACCGTATAACATGACGTTAAAGCTGACCAGCGGGTCGTAACCGAAACTATGGCTGGTTGATTTTTTGGTGGTATTTAGGCAATATACTCGCCTGAAAATTTGAGCACGGCGTTACCCCAGCGCTGATTTATAATTCTTATCACTTATTAAAAAGGATCACCAATGAAAGTTTTGGTAGCCGTAAAGCGCGTTGTGGACTACAACGTAAAAGTTAGGCCGAAAGCCGACGGGACTGGTGTGGATTTGGCTAACGTTAAAATGTCCATTAATCCTTTTTGCGAAATCGCTGTCGAAGAAGCTGTTCGATTAAAGGAGAAGGGTGTGGCGACTGAGGTTATTGCCGTATCTGTTGGTTCGCAACAGTCGCAAGAGCAACTCCGAACCGCATTGGCTCTTGGCGCAGACCGCGCCATCCTTGTTCTTACAGACGATGTAATGGAACCTCTAGCGATTGCCAAGTGTTTGAGGGCGATTTGCGACTCAGAGTCTCCTGACATCGTTCTAATGGGTAAGCAAGCGATAGACGGGGATAATAACCAAACAGGCCAGATGCTTGGTGCATTAACAGGTTATGGCCAAGCTACTTTTGCATCCGAGATCACTATCGATGGCGCTAATGCTAGCGTGATTCGAGAAGTAGATGGTGGGCTACAAACGGTGTCGGTGTCGTTACCTGCCATTGTGACCTCTGATCTGCGTTTAAATGAACCTCGGTATGCATCTTTGCCTAATATAATGAAGGCGAAAAAGAAGACCCTTGATACGACAACACCCTCGGATTTGGGCGTCGACACATCGCCTCGAGTGAGCCTATTAGGGGTAGAGCGCCCGGCGGAGCGTCAGGCAGGCATAAAAGTTGAGGATGTAGCTCAACTCGTTGATAAATTAAGAAATGAAGCGAAGGTGATCTCATGAGTATTTTAATTGTTGCTGAACATGATAATGCTAGTTTGAATGTAGCCACACTGAATTCAGTGACGGCCGGTGTTGCTATTGGTGGTGATATCCATCTGTTAGTCGCAGGGGAGGCATGCTCTGCTGTTGCCGATGAAGCCTCGCAAGTTGCCGGTGTAAGTAAGGTGTTGCTCGCTGAATCTGCGGCCTACACTCATGCGCTTGCAGAAAATGTATCGCTTTTGATAGCGGATCTAGGTGCTAACTACAGTCACATATTAGGAACTTCCACAAGTAACGCTAAAAACATCTTACCTAGGGCTGCGGCTTTGTTAGATGTGCAGGCTATCTCTGACATTACAGAGGTTGTTGATACAGATACCTTTAAGCGACCTATTTATGCAGGCAATGTTATTGCAACGGTTAAGAGTAGCGACGCTATTAAGGTGTTGATTGTCCGTGGTACTGCTTTTGACGCAGCGGCTGTAGGCGATGGTTCTGCTTCGATTGAGGCCGTGGCAGGTTCCCATGACGCGGGCAAGTCTAGTTTTGTCTCTGAAGAAGTCGTAAAGTCTGACCGCCCAGAGCTGACGGCGGCTGACATTGTGATATCAGGCGGTCGAGGTATGGGTAGCGGAGAGAACTTTGAATTGCTGAATGGTATTGCAGATAAGTTAGGTGCAGCTATCGGAGCTTCTCGTGCAGCAGTTGATGCAGGCTTTGTTCCTAATGATATGCAGGTTGGTCAAACGGGCAAGATCGTTGCGCCTGATTTGTATGTCGCAGTAGGTATCTCAGGCGCGATCCAGCATTTGGCAGGCATGAAAGACAGTAAAGTCATCGTTGCCATTAATAAAGATGAAGAAGCGCCCATTTTCTCGGTAGCGGATTACGGCTTAGTGGCTGATTTATTCGTTGCTCTTCCTGAGTTAGAAGCGGCTTTATAAGCAGATTGGAAGAAATTTTAGTATTTAAAGGGCTCCGTAAGGGGCCTTTTTTTGGTCCTTAAATTAGTTACCTATAATGTCTATTGGGCAACTGTTATTGTCGCTCATATAAAAACAGGCACAGCTGATAGCGGGCTATGGTGCACTGAAAACGTTAAGCAGAACAAGTTCTTTGCAGGCTTCAAGATTTGATGAAGGCCATGGTGACTCTCGATAACGGTGGTTATGACCGCTTGGGATGAAACGACTTTCCTTAATATTGTGAGATACATAGAGCAGGGCGAAATTCAGCCTGTTTTGGCGGAGACCTTTCCGTTAACATCGATCGCTGAGGCCCAAAAGAAGTTTCTTGAAAAAGAGCACGTGGGTAAGTTTGTATTAATGCCTTAGTCAGAGAAGTGACTCAATAGGATAAGTTCTTCGGATACTTTGCCCGGCAGCTTTAAACGTTTCGTTTCTTGAGACCTATTGTTCATATATGTCTAGCCAGTAATAAAAGCCGAGATCTTCATCATTGTCGATACTAGCGATCCCGGCCAACTGTTCAGAGTCACTAATAGCTAATGTTGTATCAACGTAAGGTGAGGTCTCCATGCTCAGGGGCGTGAGCATTATTATGGCCAGCGCTGCGCAAGACGAACCGAGAACGATCCAAGACCATGTGTTTGAACGTGACCGCTGGCCTTTAAGCGCTTTATTTCTAGCGATAGCTAGCTGGAAGCGTTCCTTTACTGAGGTGCCATCTTCAACAGCGAGCAAATCTTCGGTAAGTTTTTTCTGGTTGATATTAGTCATAGTGGTATCCATCTAACTGCTCTCTGAGTTTTTCTAAAGCCCGAGAATAATGCGTTTTCACGCTGCCTTCTGTGCAGCCCATAGCATGGGCCGTTTCGCGAGTACTTAAGCCTTCCCAGGAGCGAAGCAAAAAAGCCTCTCTCTGACGGCTTGCTAGTTTTTTCACACCCTCAGCCAACCTGTCAATCCTTCGTTGGCGCATTAACATTTCGTGGGGCTCCTCTGATCCACGCCCCACCTGGTTGGTTAAGTCTGGTTGAAAATAATCATCGTTTTGCTCATTGTCTAAACTTTTCCAAATGAAAATTTTATTTTGCACGGCCTGACGTCGATAGTGGTCGGTAATTTTGTTATTTAAAATACGGTAAAACAGAGGCTTCCATTCTTGCACTGGCTTAAAAGCGTACTTTTCCACCATTTTGAACATGGCCTCCTGCACGATATCTAACGCATCTTCCTGCCGACTCGTGCTCATTTTAGCCATCTGAAAGGCTCTTTTTTCGATATCCTTTAGAAATTCTTCCATTGTTCCATAGGATAGCTTGACCGAGTCTGGAATCGAGGCGATTTGAAGGGTCTTAGGTCCATTGAGCTGTGAGGTATTATCAGTCATCATAGTCGTTAGTTAATGTGCCCCTGTAAAAGCGGTCTAGCCCTTAAATTAAAATCCTGTCATCGTGTTAACGCGAGTGATCTCAATAGGTTGACAGGCTCTCTGCTAATCGCAACCTATAATGCAAAGTCTGCCCAGATAGGGCAGTGATCCGAGGGCTTTTCAAAAGCGCGAGCTTCTGTGTCGATGCCTGTGTCGATGAGACTCTCCACTGCGGCTTGTGACGCAAGAATGAGGTCAATACGAAGACCTCGCTTGGGGTCTTGATCAAACCCTCGGCTGCGATAATCAAACCAGCTATAGGAACGATCATCGTCAGGGTGCATAGATCTATAAGTGTCAATTAGGCCGCAGTCAAGCAGGGCGCTTAGCCATTCGCGTTCTTCAGGAAGGAAGCAACAAATGCCACGCTGTAGCCACCGTTTTGCGTTCTCAGGTGCTATTCCAATGTCAATATCAGCACCTGCAATATTCATATCTCCCATCACAACTAGTCTATCTTCATTGCAAAATTGCGCTTTAATATAAACGTTTAGATCTGCATAAAATTTTTCTTTCGCTGGAAATTTAGTAGGGTGCTTACGGCTTTCACCTTGAGGAAAATAACCATTGATAACGTGGAGAGTCTTGCCATTGAAGGCGTACTCGCCATGAATCATCCGGCGTTGAGAATCTTCCGCATCAGTTGGATAACCTCGTGTGATATTCGTCGCAGGTATTTTGCTGAGCAATGCGACGCCGTAATGACCTTTTTGACCATAGAAATCGACGTTATATCCCATGGCGGTAATGGCGTCGATTGGAAATTCTTCATCGCTTACCTTAATTTCTTGCAGCCCGATAACATCTGGCCGATGTTGTTCCAATACAGCTTCTAGTTGATGCATTCTGGCTCTAATGCCGTTTACGTTAAAGGATATTACTTTGATCGCAACTGTCATTAAGGCGTCGCCATGTTAGGTTCAAGTTGGACAATTTGAAGTCTATTGCTTGCAGATAGCACACCTATTTGATTACCGAGTATCTGTCCTGCTTCAAACAGAATGGGATCTGATTCAGCAATGTTATCTTCGTCGATCTCTCTATCTTCTTTCCAAGACTCTGCGTCACTATTAGGGCTTAACCCCTTAGCTTTGAGTCGTTTGTTGTCCAGAGAAAATAGCGCCTTATCCCAGGCCTCACTTCGGGCCCTTCGCTCGGACAGATTTAACGATAATTCAGCGTCAGCACTCCAAGAATCACTTAAGTCGACGCGTTCAAAAAGGTGAATGAAGTCAGGATCTCGTTGAATTCGTTGTCGATGCGCATCGGTTAGCGTTTGGAGATAGGGCGTTAAACTATCATCGGTCTTATGGGGGACTCGGTGGATGCGATCCCAAGGGAGCACATTGTCCAGCTGGCTCTCACCTACTTCTTCGGTGTCATAGGCTGAGGGAAACGCGATATCGGGCAGAACACCACGATGTTGTGTGCTATCACCAGAAACTCGGTAAAACTTTGAAATAGTCAGTTTGAGCTGGCCACTGCTCAAGCCTGTGATATCTTGTACCGTCCCTTTACCAAAACTCTGGCTGCCAACGATCAATGCTCGACCGTAGTCTTGAAGAGCTCCTGCTAAAATCTCTGACGCAGAAGCACTTAGGCGGTTTATTAACACCAGCAGGGGACCTGAGTAGGCTGCGCGCCGTGAGGCTCGGTGATAGCGGTTTACTCGCCCATTTGCATCGCGGATCTGCACCACAGGTCCATAATCGATAAACAGGTCTGTTAGTGTAGTGGCTTCTTGCAAGGAGCCACCGCCGTTGTTTCTTAAATCTAACACGATGCCGTCAACCTGCTGTTTTTCAAGCTCTCGAAGTAAGCGCAACACATCTCTAGTGGTGCTCTTATAGTCGGGGTCTCTAGCACGATAGGCTTCAAAGTCCATATAGAAGGCGGGGATATCAATCACGCCGAGTTTATAGGGCCTACCTCCCTGTTCAATCTCCAGAATTTGGCTCTGTGCCGACTTGTTCTCTAGTTTTACTTTGTCACGAACAATTGCGATGGTGGTCGAGTTACTGTTGTCACCATCTGCTGGGATGACTTCAAGTTTTACGGTGGTACCTTTGGCGCCCCGGATAAGAGCTACCACCTCGTCAATTCGCCACCCTATAACATCGACAATCTCGTCCTCACCTTGGCCAACCCCGATAATTTTGTCTTCCGCCTCCAAAATCCCTTGCACATCGGCTGGGCCACCAGGAATAACCTCAATAACCTTTGTGTAGTCATCTTCAGTGGTTAGTTGAGCGCCGATACCCTCAAGGGAGAGAGACATATTAATTTGAAAGTTTTCATTAGTGCGTGGTGTGAAATAACTTGAATGTGGGCCATAAATCGAGGTGAGAGCGTTAGCATAAAGTTGAAAAACGTCTTGGCTATCGCGTTGTTCATACTGCTTTATTTGAGTCGTGTAGCGTTTTATCAGTAACTCGCGTGCCTCAATGGGATCTTTTTCATTAAGAACTAACCGTATCATGGAGTCTTTTATACGCTTTTCCCAATGAAGTGCTGCGGCAGGCGCAGATTCGTGCCAGACCCGTTTGTCAGGGTCTAGTATGACGCTTTCATCGGTGTCGTACTCAATCAGATAGTCGGCATCTTCTAGCAAGGTTATATTTTGGTTTAACTGATCAATGGCCCGATCACGCAGGCGATTGAACATGACAAAACCAGGCTTGACGTCACCGCGCTTGGCTAGATCGTCAAGCTTTAGCTTCCATTGACTGAATTCCTCAATGTCTGAACGCAGAAAATAGCTCTTGCCGGGGTCTAGCATCTCAATATATTGATTGAGATACCCCTCTGAAAGTTTGTCATCAATTGATTGGGCACGGTAATGTCGAGCATCTAACCGCTCTATGATCTCTCGATACAGTGCTGACTGACCCGATTCCGGCTCTATCGGAAGCGCTGCGCTGGCTTGTGTTGATGTCAGAGACGCTAATATTAAAACAGTGTGGAGAGCTCTAAAAGGTAAACGCATGCTTGATTCCTTAGTAGTCAGGCAGAGTTTACCAGAACTACCCATTATGGATAGGCAGTAGGTTTGATAATTAGAATCTTTTTTTGACAGCAACAGTATTAGCCGCCGGGGTTTACAGAGCCGATAAGTCGAAGTGTTCGATGACTAACTAAACTCCTGGGGAGGGGTAATTTAAATGAAGAGCGACATTATTGGGCCTTCCGTGCGGCCGAAACAATCTTCGACGACACGGAAGAGGGGATATGCTTAGCTCGTTATTTTTCGGCTAATGGCACTATGACAACCCACCTTTGTTTCAGTCAGTTATGTAGTCAACTAAATCTTGGTAACTTACAATATCTTTATCATGAGATCCTAGAAGGTTGTCTGCAGAAAGATTAAATTGCTTAATCGTATCGTTTAGAGATATTGCTGAATGATAAGGGACAACATTAGGCCCTCTAATCGTCCCCGATCGCTTATCGCGTGCAACACCACTAATATACAGATCGCCGGCATAAAGCATGTTCTGCTTTGCTAAAAACGCAACGGCCATGTCCTCTGAATGGCCGTTGAACACCGGATAAACGGTTACGGGTCTCTTTGAATCATTGATCGTATAGCCTGCACTTGGAGAGACGCCTATGATGACCTCCAGACCAGTTCTTATCGTTCGATCTAATGCATCAACAACAACCGATGATTTAGGGCGATTGATTTGAGCGCGATAAAATTCTTCAGCTGTTTCATGGACAACAAGGGCTGCACCTTCGGCAATATACGGCCTGATGCCAGCTCCATGATCATTGTGGTGATGAGTTACAACAAGGTGCGTAAGAGGCTTATTTGGTATGTTTGTTTTAATCCACTTGATGATTTCTTCGCCTTTCAAATCATTCATGCCAGGCTCGACAACAACCACGCCATTATCCTGTTCAATCACCATGGTGTAGATACCATCGATTGGCAAAGCTGACAAATAATGCACTCCAGCATCAATCTCTATAACATTGAGCTTAGGGCGATAAGCCCCTGAAAGAGTGAACATTCTTATACTTTGGCTAATTTCCCAGCCTCTCTTTGCTGCATCTTGATCATGGATATAATTTAAACCAGATGATGGGATAAACAGGTTCTCGGCATAATTGGGATTAACTTCCACAGTCGAGCGTCTTATCTCCCATCTGGGTGCGCCACCTAGTGACATCCTGACCGTCATTGGATAGGCAATGCTGTTGAAAACCTGCCAATCATGAAACGTAACCTCAACTTCAATATCACCATATACAACATCCCATTCCATGGTACTCAATTTGTCAATCCTTCCCGTTTCTGGATCAACAAAAAAAGTGATAGGGTGTAATTTGTCTTCAATACTGAATTGTTGATAATCCACTTCATTAATAACGGTATTATTTTGCCAATCTGTTAGCCAATTAGGATTAATAACAGTCTTATTAATCATCTTGGGGTAGAACTTTTTCTTACTGGACTCATTCTCCCATTCTTGCGTTGCAATGAGTGTTCTTAGTCCGGTTTGGCGAAGCCGGTCAATGGTGACAGGCATAACTTCTGATTCTGCAAATCTCCAACCTCTTTGGGCGTTGATCTGTATTTTGTCATCTAGTAAACGGCTCGGATCACTCAATACTTCTTTTAATAGCAAATGAGGATTAAGTAGTCTCTCAGTTTTTATATAGGCTGCTGCTTTATCGGAAGTGAGAATTTTATCTCTCTCCTTTACTATCCCCATCGCATCATCTTCGCGAAGATAGCCTGCTTCACCCACAAGCAAAGTGCTTATCTCTCTAGTATTATATCCACCCTCGCGACGAGCTAAAGTAGTAATTAGATCTATTTTGATGGTTTGACTGGCCAATTGGTGAGAGACACTCGTGGAAGGGGCGGCTAATAGCATCATTCCCTTTCCCGGTTCTGGTCCTTGTCCCATTATGTATTCATCTCTTTCACTTTGAATAGTGTAACCGTGAAGTCCTTTAAGTATCTCTGCTCCGCCCAGTCCATTTATGGCAATGTCTAGCGTATTTTTCTTTGGTTCGACTTGCTTGGTGCTGCAGCCTTGTGCTGCCACAACCAACAAAGTCAGTCCGAAATAAATTATTGCTTTGTTCATCGTTAACCTCCAGATAGTATTTTTGTCACTTTGTCACTTTGTCACTTTGTCACTTTGTCACTTTGTCACTTTGCCATTTGTGAGCGCGAGCACCTTATTGGCTTCTTTTAATCATTCACCGACGTTAAATTATCGCTCCTATTAATCAAATATGC
>Ga0209279_10000305_pt1 | contig 33651 bp, 33 predicted proteins | sample CoawatmetaG00DNA_3_FD_187508 | JGI IMG/M metagenome (GOLD analysis project Ga0209279, IMG submission 187508) | Marine microbial communities from the West Antarctic Peninsula - Coastal water metaG006-DNA (SPAdes) (version 2) | ecosystem: Environmental > Aquatic > Marine > Coastal ...
ATACCAAACTCTCTGACACCATATGAAATATAATTACCTGGTTTTTTACCACTCACATGCTCAAAACTCGGGCAGCTTGTTAAATTTGAACCTGTCAGATCAGCAGAACCGCCAACAAATTCTGGCAAAATAGGTGCAAGCGCTGTGATTACATTTTGTGATGCTTTTCTAGTCGCAACTTTTTCGGCTGCGTTGTTTGCATCATTAATTAAAGTATTTGATTGTTTTTCCCAATCAGCTGGAAGCTCATTCGACATTCTTCTTTTGAATTCAGCTGCCATTTCTGGGAATTCTTTCGCATAAGCATCAAACTTAGCGTTCCATTCTTGTTCACGAACGTCACCTTTATCTTTTTGATTCCATCCATCGTACACATCTTGAGGTATCACAAAAGGTGCATGCTCCCAACCAATTTCTTTTCGGACTAATGCAACCTCATCATCACCTAATGCAGCACCGTGACAATCATGAGAGCCAGATTTATTAGGTGAACCTTTGCCAATAATTGTTTTACAACAAATAAGTGTTGGTTTATCAGTTACTTTTTTTGCCTCTTTAATTGCTTTATCAATTGCCTCTGGATCATGGCCATCCACACCCCTAATAGCATGCCACCCATATGACTCAAAGCGACCGGCTGTATCATCTGTATACCAACCTTCTATATGTCCATCAATTGAAATTCCGTTATCATCCCAAAAAGCAATTAGCTTTCCAAGACCCCAAGTTCCTGCAAGGGCACATGTTTCATGTGATACACCTTCCATTAAGCAACCATCACCTAAGAAAGCATATGTGTGATGATCTACGATTTCGTGTCCAGGTTTATTAAACTGATTTGCCATAAGCTTCTCAGCCATTGCAAAACCAACAGCATTACTGATGCCTTGGCCTAACGGGCCTGTTGTAGTCTCAACCCCAGGTGCATAGCCATATTCAGGGTGACCTGCACATGCTGAGTGAAGCTGTCTAAAATTTTCAATATCCTTCATAGGAAGGTCATAGCCTGTTAAATGAAGAAGTGAATAAATCAACATTGAGCCATGGCCATTAGATAAAATAAAACGATCACGGTTTGCCCAATCAGGGTTATTAGGGTTATGACTGAGATGGTGATTCCACAAAACCTCCCCTATTTCTGCCATACCCATTGGTGCTCCAGGATGTCCTGAGCTTGCTTTTTGAACTGCATCCATTGATAAAGCCCGAATAGCGTTAGCTAAATCTTGTCTCGTTGCCATACTTCCTCCCAAAAATTGAATTGATTACATTGCTTACTTAACTAATGCATTTTTTTGATACCATTTAACACTAAATTATTAACTAAACTAAGGCCACAATCAAGTTATCTATGAGTTAAATATGCATCTCTTTCCATTTGATTGAACAACCGATACTTGCATGTTGTGTTTCTGGTCCTTTTTGTGTGGTAGCGACCAACTTCATTGCCTCAAATAGTTCTCTTTCATTATTTGGTTGAGTCTCTCCTCTTCCTGAAGAATCAAATCGACCTCGATATTGCAGTTCCAATTTTGAATTAAACCCAAAAAAATCTGGCGTACAAATTGCATCGTATGCTTTTGCTATCTCTTGTGTTTCATCAAATGCATAAGGAAATTCAAAATAATTTTCTTCAGCTAATAGCCTCATATTTTCGAATGAATCTTCTGGATAATTTACGACGTCATTGCTAGAAATTGCAATTGTGTTTATACCAAACTTTTTTAACTCATTAACATCCCAAACAAGTCTAGACATAATTGCTTTTACATAAGGACAATGATTACAAATAAACATCACCACCAACCCACTCGTCCCTTTAGTATTTTCTATATTCCAATATTTATTATCAACGCCCAGTAATTGAAAATCCCTTGCACTCCATCCAAAATCACAAATTGGTGTTGTTAGACTAACCAAAAATCTTCTCCATTATGTATGATATAGAAATATATGCATAGATTTTACCATTCAAATTCAATTGATTTAAATCAGATTATTATTCTAGATGAATTCGCTAGTCACCACGCTCTTCGAGTAATGCGAGTTAAAATAAATGATCAACTAATCTTATTTAATGGTGATGGTTTTGAATATATAGCTCAGGTCAGCTGTATTAATAAGAAAACTATAGATGTTGAAATTTTATCTAAAGAAAAAAACCATAATGAATCACCTGTAAGTATTAATTTATTTCAATCAATATCCTCAAATGAAAAGATGGATATGGTTATTCAAAAGGCAACTGAGTTAGGTGTTAGTAAGATCCAACCTATTTTTAGCTCAAGGGGCTCTGTCAAACTTAATGTAGATAGAATAAAGAAAAGAATGTTACATTGGAGTCAGGTCGCTATATCTGCTTGTGAACAATCAGGAAGATCAAAAATACCTGCTATCAAAGCTCCTATTAAGTTTGATCAGATTACAAAAGAAATCAAAGCATCAAAGGATCAACTTAATTTAATACTTCATCCTCACGCTTATCAAAAATCACATAATCTACCGAATAATTATTCTGGAAATATAAATATTTTTATTGGGCCCGAGGGAGGTTTTAGTGAAGATGAAATTTCAATTCTTAATAAAGAGAGTTTCATCAATGTTCAACTAGGCCCTAGAATTCTAAGGACAGAAACAGCACCCTTAGCAATAATTGCAATTTTACAATATAAATATGGTGATTTTGCATAAATTAGTCATTTTTGGTATAATTAAATAGTATAAATAAATTTTATTTGCAAAAAATGCAAAATACTATCGGTAGTATCATTAGAAAAAAACGTAAAGACAATGGCTTAACATTAAATGCGTTAGCCAAAGATTTAAATATCAGTGTGAGTAATCTTTCAAGAATAGAAACGGGGGTATTAAGGGTATCAGCTGAACTGGTAAATCAATTAGTAGATATTTTTAAGGTATCTCCCCTGTTTTTTTTCAAACAAACATCTACAAGTAACTTTAATTCTTCGAATCAAAATTCTTTTATACAGAATTTTAGGCTTTCTACTAAGTACATTAACGAATTTAATCAGAATATTTTTGTGATTGCAATTAGTGGGTATATTTTTAAAGATGACCAATTTAAGAAGATTGCTCAAGATATTAATCTACTTCACTCGCTCAATATTAAGATTATTTTAGTTTATGGGGCAAGGCCACAAGTAGAAGAAATTTTAATTAAAAATAAAATACCTATTAGACTAGTTAGAAATATGCGAGTTACCAGTCAAACTGCCCTCAAGCATGCAATAGAAGTCAATGGATCGATGAGGGTTTCAATTGAAGCTACCTTATCGACTATTGAGAATGATTCACTATATAAATCTAAAGCAATACAGCTCTCTAGTGGAAATTTTCTTACTGCAATGCCTGTTGGAGTGGTTGATGGAGTTGACATGGAGGCTACAGGGCAAATTCGAAAGGTCGATTTCAATGCTATAGAAAATAAATTAAATAATCATGAGATTGTTATTGTCTCACCAATTGGTTACTCTCCAATTGGCCAAATATTCAATTTATCATATGAACAAACTGCAGCGAATATTGCCTCTGCTGTTAATGCAGATAAACTTATTTATTATGTAGATGCAAATGGCATTCTTAATGCAAGAGGAGAATTAATTCCTGAATTGACTTCAGAAAAAGCAAGAAAACTAATCTCACATATTGAGAAAAAATCATCGCCATCAAGCATACCAAATTTGTCCTATGATGATTTTAATATTCTTAAAAGTAGTTTATTTGCTATTAAAAATAAAATAAAAAAAGTGCATTTGATAAATAGATACGTTGATGGATCGATTATTGAAGAACTTTTTACTGAAAAGGGATCTGGTACTATTTTTACAGAATTTTCCTTAGATAGTTTTAGAAAAGCAACTGAGAGTGACATAAAAAATATTTACAGAGCCTTATCTCCTCTTCAAAAAAAAGAGGTACTTATAAGAAGAGATGAGGCTTTAATAAGAGAAACTATAAGCCATTTTCATATTATTGAGCATGATAAAACATTTATTGGGTGTGTTTCACTAAACCCATTTAAAGGGGCATTAGAGCTAGCAAGCTTTTCTATTGAACCGAAATATCAGAGACTAGGGTTTGGAAAGAAGCTTTTAAAATTTTGTGAACTAGAGGCTGTGAAACTTAAATATAGTGAAATTTTTATACTAACAACCCAATCAGAACACTGGTTTGCTGAAAATGGTTTTGAAGAAAAAACAAAGGATTTAATGCCAATATTTAAGAAGAAAACTTATCAATCTGAACGAAATTCAAAATACCTAACTAAAAAGCTATAAAATAATGATTAAACTCAATAGATTAATTAATAATTACAAATGACACCTAACGAAAAAGCAAAAATTTTAAGTGAAGCTCTACCTTATATAAAAAAATTTACCAAAAAAATTATGGTGATTAAGTATGGAGGTAATGCCATGATTGATGATAAATTAAAACATTCATTTGCTAAAGATGTAGTCCTTTTAAAGTTAGTTGGGATGAACCCGATTATCGTGCATGGAGGTGGCCCTCAGATCAACGAAAGGTTAGATTTTATTGGCAAAAAAGGTCAATTCCATAAAGGTATGAGAGTTACTGATAAGGATACTATAAACGTCGTTTATGATGTTCTAAACTCCATAAACTTAGAGATTGTAAAATTAATTAAAAAGAATGGTGGTCATGCATCAAGCCTCTCACAAAAAGAATCTCTTGGTTTTATAAAATCTAAAAAATTAGTTATTAATGACAATGTATTGGGAGAAAATAATCTGGATTTAGGTTATGTTGGAGAAATAGAGAGTATTGATAAAAAATTTATAAATGAATTTATTACAAATAAATCAATTCCAGTTATAGCTCCAATTGGTTATGGAGATGATGGTCAGATTTACAACATTAATGCTGATGTAGTTGCAGGTAAAATTGCTGAAGTTATGAGTAGTGAAAAGTTAGTTATTATGACAAATACAAAAGGTGTTCTAGATAAAGATAAAAAATTAATTACAGGGCTTAAAGCAAGTGAGGTAGATGGTCTTATCAAGTCAGAAATACTCTCTGGTGGTATGCTTCCTAAAATTCAATCTGCTGTTTATGCTGCCAAAAGTAAGGTGAATAGCGTTCACATAATTGATGGGAGAGTCGAACATGCATTACTTCTTGAAATTTTAACTGATCAAGGTGTTGGAACACTAATCAAATCTCACTAGATGACTGCTACTTGGATTTTCGACCTTGATAACACAATACACGACGCAAAATCAAAAATTTTTCCGCTTGTAAATACAAAAATGAATGAATATATATCCTCTTATTTAGATGTAAGTATTGAGGATGCAGATAACTTAAGGCAAGGTTATTGGGATACATATGGAGCAACACTAAAAGGCCTGATAAAACATCATAATATTAATCCGATAGATTTTTTAGCGACTACTCACGACTTGCAAAATTTCAATGATCTCGTCATTCCAGAGATTAATCTGAAAGAAACAATATCGAAAATTAAAGGTAGGAAAATTATCTATACAAATGCACCAAAGAACTACACACATAGAATCCTTAAAATTTCTAAAGTTTATGAAATGTTTGATGAGATTTTTACAATAGAGGATTCAGACTTTATACCCAAGCCTGATCAGGAGATTATGAGTTTTTTTTTAAAAAAATATAATATAGGAGAAGGTTTTTTTGTTGATGATATAAAAGAAAATCTTAAAACAGCAAAAAACGCAGGTCTTTCAACTATCTGGCTTACAGATGAGAAATATCATCCTTCATACATTGATAAAAAAATAGAAAAAGTTAGCGATTTACTGACTCTCTAATTTTTCTAATATTATTAGTCTTTCATTGTAAATTTGTTTTTTTATCTCATCACCATCCATAGCCGACTCAAAAGATTTCTTTGTCTGTCTTGAAGTATCAATGATTGTATTTAATAAATGTGTTATGTTTTTTAATAATTTAGACTTGTTTTTTATAAAGTCTTCTTGTTTTTTTTGGTTTAGACTATTAGATAAAACGGACCGTAGTGATTGGTTTTTGATAATATTTAGTATTATTAACATATTTAAAATTCTAAAAGTGATTTCAGGTCTTCTAAAAAAATCTAGGCGATTCAAACAATCAAGCTTCTCTTTCGGTTGTAAGCTATTAAAATTATCAAGATTATCTTTTTCTGCTTTTACACTTAAATAGATTTTCTTATGTGCGTTTGAAAGCCTTAGATGTTTTAATAAATTACTTTCATCCTTTGCTGAATATTTAATTCTATCTGTAAGAAAATTTTTAGAGAAAAATGGGACAAGTAAGACTAATAGCATCCTATATTCAGGCGAGACATTTGCAATGCTCTTTTCAATCATTAGCCCTAATTCAAAATAATCTGAATTTGTTTTCTTATTCCGATTAATTCCAGGGAAAATTTGGTTTAATGCTCCACATTCACACAAATAATAAAACATCTTACTTGGATTTTTTCCAGCTAAGCCTTTCTTTATTTCCTCTATTACCCTTTCGATTGCTAATGATTTTAACTCTTCGTTCAAAACCATCTGTTTTAATAATTTAAGAGTTTCCTTATGAATTACGAATTCTTTATCTAACGTAGCAAACCTTGCGGCTCTTAATACTCTAAGAGGATCTTCTACAAAAGCATCGCTCACATGCCGGAGAATTCTTTTTTTAATATCACTTTGTCCATTATAAGGATCATAAATTTTCCCACCCCCATCTTGTGCAATAGCATTAATTGTCAAATCTCTCCTTTTAAGGTCTTCATCCAAAGTAATCTTTGGGGATGCATAAAACTTAAATCCACGGTAACCAATACCAATTTTTTTTTCAGTTCTTGCGAGTGCGTATTCATCTTTTGTTTTTGGGTGAATAAATACGGGGAAATCTTTACCAATTGGCTTAAATCCTTTTTTAATCATTTCTTCTGGAGTACTTCCAACAACTACATAATCTTTATCTTTTATTTGAAGATTTAAAAATTTATCTCTTAATGCTCCACCAACTAAATAAATTTTCATCAATTAATCTCTTATTTTTTTAAGGTAGGACGATAATTGCTTTAAGCTTGTTTTATATTGATAAGCATCATTTATATCAGTAGTATTTTCAATTTCCATTGATTTCAGATTGTCACGAGTTACTATCTTTACAGGTAATAATTCCAGGAGGCGCACAAAGAACACAGTTAGTTTTGTGTTTAATGGAATAATAATATTTTTTTTCTTAAGACTAGTCTTAATTTCATTAATAATTTCAAGAAATGTAAATATTTTTGGGCCTGCTATGTTTAGAACTTTTTGATAAGATTTTTTACTATCAATTACTTTAATCATTATGTCTACGAAATCATCAACGTCTATTGGTTGAAATTTAGCCTTCGGAGAAATCAGAAAAAACACAGGTAGAAACTTGATTAATTTAATAAATAAGTTTATAAATTTGTCATTTGACCCATAGACAATTGATGGCCTCAAAATGGTCCATGCTTTATTTTTAAATATTGTGGTAACTGCTTTCTCTCCGTAAAATTTTGAATATAAATATTTACTTTTTCCGGGTGTATTGCATTTAAGCGCGCTAACATGAATCAATCTTGTAACATTTACTTTTTTAGCACTTTTTAGAATTTTCTTTGTTAAACGCTCATGAATATCCATAAATTGATTTTTTTTTGTTTCATGCAAAATTCCAATTAAATTAATTAATACATCAGACCCCTCCATTAATTCATTTAAATTAGAATCATCAGAGTAAGTAATTAGTTTTACATTGGGAAATACTTTTAAATGATTTGCTTTTAATTTATTTCTCGTAAAAACTCTAATCTCGTCTCTATTTTTTGCTAGTTGACCGATTAGTTCTGAGCCAATAAAACCTGAACAACCAAAAATTGATATAGTGTGCATTACTTATGTATGGATAATTCTAAAAAGAAAATATATTAATAAGATAATGACACTAGCGTAAATTACATAATTTAAAATTAAACGTATTAACTGAAGGTATTTTTTGTTTCTCGTAACAATATAAAAAATTGCCAAAACAATAATTCCAATTAATATAAGAATGCCTGCTAATCTTAAAAAAATCATAATTACGAAATGTAACTTGGAGATTCAAACTCGGATTTTGAATCAAGATACTGTTTTGCTAAATGAGCTGTATCATCATTTTCTAGATCTAGGGTAGCAACCTCCCATGTATCTGGGTTTTCAGCTAACTTTCTAATTAATTTATTGTTTAGATCATGGCCAGATTTAAATGCAGTAAATTTACCTAGTAATGGTTTACCCAGCATAAATAAATCACCCATAGCATCAAGAATTTTATGCCTTACGAACTCATCTTTGTACCTTAACCCATCTTTATTAATAATTTTATATTCATCCACGACAATAGCATTATCAAGTGATCCGCCTCTTGCTAAACCGTTTGATCTTAGTGCTTCAACCTCTTGCATAAAGCCAAATGTTCTAGCTCTACTAATATCTTGTACATAAGAATCTTGAAAAAAATCAATATTCACATGACTATTCTCAGTTTTAAAAACCGGATGAGGAAAGTCTATTTTAAAATCAATGATAAAACCTTGATGTGGTTCGAAAATAGCAAATTTATCATCCTCTCGAGCTTCAATAGTTTTTTTAATACGGATAAATTCTTTAGGGGCAAGTTGATCAATAATCCCAGCTGACTTAATTAGATGTATGAAAGTAATAGCGCTACCATCCATTATAGGTATTTCAGATCCAGAAACCTCAATTGTAATATTATCAATACCTGATGCGCAAAGAGCTGACATTAAATGTTCGACAGTCGCAATTTGAAAATCTTTGTTTCCAATTGTTGAACACAATCTCGTATCGAGTACTATAGTAGGATTTACTTTAATATGAGATTCTTTTTTTTGATTCATTTTTTTAAAAATAATACCTTGGCCTTCTGCCCCAGGTTTAAGTGTTAATTTAACTTTTTCACCTGAGTGAAGACCTACACCAACTTCACTTATCTCATTCCTAATCGTTTTTTGAAAAATCATTTTTTTCTTTTCCTCTTGACCTTAGAAATGATGGTGTGTCATATTCATTCTCATCTCCTAAGCCTAATATCTCAACACCCGCTTCTACGTTTTCTTCAAATACATTTAATCCTCCATTATCTTCTAATGAAAAGTTTATCTCCTCAATTATATTGGTGTTTTCCTGATTAAGACCACTTGGCTCTATTTCTTCTGTGTGACTTGGTTCGTTTGCATTTACTGGAGTTGATAAGCCAGTTGCGACCATCGTCACCCTTAAATGATTATTTAAGGAATCATCAATAACGCTTCCGACAATAATTGAAGCATTTTCAGCTGCATATTTTTTTATATGATCCATAACTTCAAAATATTCTCGCATTTTAAAATCTTTACTTGCAGAAATATTTACCAAAATACCTTTTGCATTATTTAAATTTACTTCCTCCAATAATGGGCATGAAACAGCTTCTTTTGCTGCCGATATTGCTCTGTCTGGTCCTTCAGAAAAACCTGAACCAATAACTGCTACTCCCATTTCACTCATAACTGTTTTAACATCTGAAAAATCAACATTAATCAAGCCTGGGTTATTAATAATTTCTGCAATACCTTCTACCGCACTATTTAAAACATTATTGGCCGCTCCAAATGCATCTACAAACGTTACTTCCTCACCCAAAACTCCCATCAACTTTTCATTTGGAATCACTATCAATGAATCAACATAATTTACTAATTCACTGATTCCTTCTTTTGCAATTTGAGTTCTTCGGCCTTCAAAGTCAAATGGTTTTGTTACAACTGCTACAGTCAATATACCCAACTCTTTTGCAGTTTGTGCGATAATTGGAGTTGCTCCAGTGCCAGTCCCCCCGCCCATTCCTGCAGTAATAAAAAGCATATCAGCTCCTTGAATAGCTTGAACTATCTTCTCTTTATCATCTATTGCAGCTTGTTTACCTGTATCTGGACGTGAGCCAGCTCCTAAACCTTTCGTTAAGTTATCTCCAATTTGGATAATAGTATTAGCCTGACTTTTTTTCAAAGCTTGAAGGTCTGTATTAATACAAATAAATTCGACGCCCTGAACGTTTTTTTCAATCATAAAATCCACGGCATTACCACCACAACCTCCCACACCAACGACTTTTATCAATGCTTTCTGACCTTTGTCATCTACCATTTCAAACATAAATTACCCTTATTTTTTTTGAAAATATCAAAAATTTCCCTGAAACCATAACTTCATTTTCTTTAGTATATTAGTTATTGTATTCCCGTCCAAATGCATATGAATATCTTTGTCTTTATCTTCTTTACCCATTTTAAGAAGGCCGACACCTGTTGCATATCTTGGATTTTCAATAACTTCTAGTAAGCCATCAATGTCCCTTGGCAAACCTAACCTTACAGGGACGCCAAATATTGATTCTGCTAATTCAACTGCACCATTTAACATAGATGATCCTCCGGTAATAACGATACCAGATGAAATTGAATCCATAGTTTTACTTCTAATCAATTCATTTTTTATTAAGTCAAAAAGTTCTTCCATTCTTGGTTGGATGACCTGAGATAATGAAAGTGTTGTAATTTTTTTTGGGTCTCTACCATCAACTAAAGGAATTTCAATAATTTCATTAGCAGAAGCCATGCTAGTCATTGCTGAGCCATGGTTAATTTTGATATCCTCTGCTGATTGATTAGGTGTTCTGAATGCTACTGATATGTCGTTTGTAACTTGATCACCTGCTACAGGAATAACAACCGTATGTTGAATTTGTCCATTCTTAATAACTGCAATATCTGTTGTACCACCACCTATATCAACAAGACATACACCTAGATCTCTCTCATCCTTTGTAAGAACAGCCTCAGCAGAGGCTAAAGGTTGTAATACTAACTCAGCCACATCTAAGCCACATCGCTTAATACATTTAATAATATTTTGTGCAGCAGCAACTGCTCCCGTAATAATATGGACCTTTACTTCGAGCTTCATTCCACTCATTCCAATAGGCTCAATTATGTCGTGTTGCTGATCAACGACATACTCTTGCGTAAGAATATGTAAAACTTGCTGATCAGGGGGTAATGTTATAGCCTGGGCTGTTTCAATAACTCTATCAATATCCATCTGAGAAACTTCTGAATCTTTAATTTTTACCATGCCATGGGAGTTTAAACTTTTTATATGACTACCCGCTATCCCCGTATAAACATCCTTAATTTTACAATCAGCCATTAATTCAGCTTCTTCAACAGCCCTTTGAATTGCTTGCATTGTACTTTCTATATTTATAACAACTCCTTTTTTTAATCCTTTTGAGATATGTTGCCCTAGACCTATAATCTTTAGGACTCCGTCTGGAAGTAATTCGGCTACAATAACGACAATCTTTGATGTTCCAACATCAAGCGCAACAATTAGGTTATTTTCATCTTTATTTTTCATCATAAGGTTGTGCTATTTAAAGTTTTGTCTTTATTTTTCTTTTTTGTTTTTCTAACAGAAAATCCGTCCCTGTAACGCATATCAACATAATCAATCTCGCTTTTTAATTCTGCCAATACATATTGATAGCTTTCAATAAACTTTTGAACTTTTGAGGATACATTTTTTTTTCCTAAAACTACCCTTATAAAATTATTTGTTTGAATTTCCCATGAAAGCCTCTCAGAAAGTTTAATTATACTGATATGTATTAATTCTTTATCTAAAATTTTGTTAATTTCTCTAAATTTAATCGTCATTTCTTTTACAAAATCCTCTGGCCCAATAAAAATTGGTAAATTATCTTCTGTTGAAGCCATAAATATTTCACCTTTATCATTTACAAGCCCGAACCCTTCCCACCTTCCTATTGGTTGATGCTCTTCGATAATAACCTCTAATTGATCAGGCCATTTTCTTCTTAAATCGACATCCCTAACCCATGGTAACTGCTTAAAAGCTTTTCTAGCATTATATAAATTGACATTAAAAAAATTACCTTGAACATATTTTTCTGCGATTAAATTAATTTGCTCTCTGTCAATATGTTGGTATTCACCTTTTATCAATATTTCATTAATTGGAAGATTGGCATAGTTAAAGATATGATTCACTAAAAAAATAATACATACAAAAATTAAAACAAAAACCAGATAAGTCATTCTTTTTATCATCGATAAAGAACTAATCATTTGTCTCACTCAATATATCTAATACTAAGTCATCAAAAGTCTTTCCAATCGTTTTTACAGACATAGGCATCAAACTATGTTCAGTAAGTCCAGGAATAGTGTTCACTTCAATAAAAAATAAATTTTTCTTTCCATCGACCATAAAATCTACTCGACCATAACCTTTGCAGCCTAACGAAAAAAAAGCATCGAGTGTTTTTTTATGAATTTTCTTAACAAAGTCTTCAGGTAAGTTTGCTGGGCAAATAAACTCGGTATCCTGACGATTGTATTTAGCATCAAAATTATAAAAGTTTGTTTTAGGTTTAATTTCTATTATAGGAAGGGGAGTATTATTTAAAATTGGAATTGCATATTCATTGCCGCTTATATAAGCTTCGGCAATTATGGTTGAATCTATTTGTGAAGCGACATCAAAGGCTACAATAAAATCTTTATTATTTTTTACTATACTAACTCCTAAGCTTGAACCCGATGAAGCCGGTTTTAGAATAAATTTATCACCTAAATATTTTCTTAAAATTGAGTAGTCATCTAAAGAATTAGCCAGCATAAATAACGGAGTTGGTACATTGTCTTTTGCCCACTGTTTTTTTGCTAAATACTTATTCATACAAAGTGAGGAAGCAGATGCACCATTCCCCGTATATGGAATTTTTAAATTATCTAAATACTTTTGTATTTTGCCATCTTCACCATCTTTGCCATGCAGACAAATAAAAATTCGATTAAATAATTTTAATTGATTTATATTGTCAGTTTTTGGATCAATGCCAGTTGCATCAATATCATTTCGCTTAAGTACCTTTAGAACAGATTGTCCACTATTAATAGAAATTTCTCTTTCGTTTGAGGTCCCCCCATAGAGCACAGCAACCTTACCAAAAACTCTCTTATTCATTAGGCATCTCCAATGATTTCTACTTCTGGTATCAACTTAATTTTTTTTTCTTTAAAAACAATTTTTTTTATATAATTTATTAAATCTTCAATATCTTTAGCTTTTGCAGCCCCAAGATTAATAATAAAGTTTGCATGTTTTTCTGAAATTTTGGCGTCTCCAATTTTAAACCCCTTTAAACCACAATCTTCAATAAGTTTTGCTGCATGATTATTCTCAGGATTTGTAAAAGTTGATCCAGCAGAGGGCCAACTTAATGGCTGGGTATTTTTTCTATGAACCAGTAGCTTCCTTATGTCCTCCTCTGCTACATCTTTTTTTCCTTTTGGAAAAGAAAACCATGCCCCTACAAAATTTTCTGGTTCATATTTTTTTAAAATTTTTCTATACCCCGCCTTAAAATCGTTTATATCTCTGTCAATCAGATCTCCTTTAGCGCTTATCATTTTTACTTTTTTAACGTAAGTCCATATTTCCGCTCCATAACAACCTGCATTCATTGCTAATGCTCCGCCAATTGTTCCTGGGATCCCCGATAAAAATGCTGAATCAATATATCCTTCTTTTGCTATCAATTTAGAGAATTTGGAGCAACTTAAACCAGCTTCTGAATAAAATAACCCATCCTCCTTGAAAAAATTGTTCAAGCCCTTATGCAATACAATCATTGTTCCTTTAAGCCCATTGTCTCTAACAAGAATATTTGATCCCAATCCAATAAACTTTATTGGTCTTTGTACTTTTTTATTTTTAATTAATTGAGACAAGAAATTTATGTCAGAACAAATTACAAAATTTTCTGCTTTGCCTCCTACTTTCCAACTATTGAATTTTGTTAGACTTACATTCTTATAAATCTTATTTTTTTCCATTTAAGTTTTTTACAAAAGATTTAACAAATTCAGAGATGTTTCCAGCTCCCATAATTAGAACAATTGAGTTGTTATTAATTTTTTTTACAATAGTTTTTTCAGCGTCAGAAAAATTATTGAGGTATGTTACCTTTTTTAGTTTTATTTTTTTGATTATACTTTTGGATGATATTTGGTTTATTTTTGATTCACCAGCGGAATAAATATCAAATAAAAATACTTGATTGGGTAACTGAAGTACCCTAATTAATTCATCGAAACAATCTCTTGTTCGAGAGTATCGATGTGGTTGGAAGACCAGATTTATCTCACGCCTAGGGAATGCCTTTTTAGTTGCTTTGATTACTGCTTCAATTTCTGTAGGGTGATGTCCGTAGTCATCTATAACGATTATTTTTTTATCATTTTTACTAATATTGTTATATACATCATATCTTCTCCCGACACCATCAAATTTACTTAATGCATTTTTTATATCTTTTATGGATACTTTATACTCAAGTGCTACTGCGATTGCAGCAAGGCTATTTCTAACAAAGTGGACCCCTGGAAAATTTATTGAAACAGAAAATTTTTTTTTAGTATATTTTTTATCAATTACCTTAAATTTTACTTTTCTACCTTCATGATTAATATCTATTGCTCTAATTTGTGCTTCTTCTGATGTTCCGTAAGTCACTATAGGTCTTAAAATTTTAGGTATTACTGATTTTAAAATTTTATCGTCAATGCATAAAAATATATTTTCATAAAATGGTGCTTGATGGATAAAATCTATGTATGTTTGTTTCAGCGTTTCAAAGTTACCTTGATAGTTTTCAAGGTGATCTTTATCTATATTTGTTACGACAGTATTAATTGGATTTAGGTGAAGAAATGAAGCATCTGATTCATCAGCTTCAACAACCATTACATCACTCTTTCCAAGGTTTGCATTCTTAAGCATTGAATTTAATCTCCCACCAATAACATAAGTAGGATCAATTTTAGCTTCGGTTAATATTGAGGCTATTAAACTTGTCGTTGTGGTTTTCCCATGCGTTCCTGCAACCGCAATGCCCCTTTTAAAACGCATAAGTTCAGATAACATTTCAGCTCTTGAGATTATCGGTATTTTATTTTTTTTTGCTTCTATTAATTCAGGATTATTTCTTGGAATCGCATTTGAAAATACTATCGTATCAACTTTTTTTATATTAGCTTTGGCATGTTGAGGGTAAACTTTTATACCTAATTTCTTAAGTGATTTTATTGAGTCTGAGATTGCTAGATCGGACCCGCTTACAATAAAGCCAAGCGTTTGCATAACCTCTGCAATACCACTCATACCTGATCCACCAATTCCTATAAAGTATATTCTTTTTATTTTATTTTTCATTTAAGTAATGAGTTACATGTCTTTAGAACTTCTTTGCATGCATCATAATTGTTCAGTTGTTTTGCTTTTAATGCCATATCTTTACATTTTTTTCTATCTAACTTAGCCAAATTAAATATCAATTTTTCTTCTAGATCACTTTCTCTGATAATTTTTGCAGCACCTGCATCCTCAAGAATTTTAGCATTAAAAAATTGGTGGTCATCAACAGCTAATGGATAGGGAATTAATATGCTAGCAGTTCCTGAATCAATCAACTCTGAAACTGTCAAGGCGCCTGACCTTGCAATCACAATATCTGCCCAATTATACTTTTTTTCCATATCAAAAATATACTTTCTGATTTCAACTTTGAAACCTACATCCTTGTAGCTTTTTTTTAATAATTCAAACATATTTTCACCAGATTGATGAATAATCGATATTTTATTCTTGTCATTTATTTTTTTTAAAATGAACGGCAAGAGCTGATTGAATACTTTTGCCCCCAGGCTCCCACCAAAAACTAGGATCCTTAAAGGGCCCTTTCTATTTAAAAATCTTTTTTTTGGGTCTCTTACCTGTTTTATCTTTTTCCTTATTGGATTACCAATGATTTTTGATTTTTTTAAACTATTTGGAAAAGCTGAAAAATTTTGATTAGAAATGAATGATAAAATTTTATTTGTTAAGCCAGGTATTGAATTTTGTTCATGCACAATAAGTTTTATATTTAAAATTTTAGCCGCTAATGCTGCTGGCAAAGAAATATAACCCCCCATTACAATCAATAATTTTGACTGTGAAACTCTAAGTGCCTTTATTGCTTGAATTGTTGAGATTATTACTATAAAAGGTAGGCGTATTAATTTTATTAATCCTTTATTCCGTACTCCGGAAATTGATAATGCAAAAAATTGAAATTTTATTTTATCTATTAACTTATTTTCCATCCCGTTTGGGGTTCCAAGCCATGAAATTTTATAACCATTCTTTTGTAAGTATTCTGCAATAGCAATTCCTGGGTTTATGTGCCCTCCTGTCCCAGCTGCAGCAATTGTAATATTTACTTTTTTAATAAAATTGCCCTCGCATATTCCTTCTATTATCAAAGTCAATTCTCAAAACAATTGCAATTGCAATCATATTTACCAAAATACCCGTACCTCCATATGACAATAGGGGTAAGGTTAAGCCTTTTGTTGGAAAAAGTCCTAAATTAACTCCCATGTTTATTATGCCCTGTATTCCGAACCACAAACCTATTCCTTGTGCCATTAGTGCTGAAAAAGGTTTCTTATTTTGTATTGACTCTTTAGAAATTCCAAACAACCTAACAACCAGGAATGCAAATAAAATTATTATTATTGAGACTCCCAATAAACCAAATTCTTCACCTATAACTGCAAGGATGAAGTCTGTATGTGCTCCATATAGATATTGTAATTTTACTACACTTGATCCAAGGCCAGAGCCAAAAAATTCACCTCTTCCAAACGCCATTAATGAATGAGTGAGTTGGTAGCTTATCCCAAACGGATCCTTCCAAGGATCCCAAAATCCAATAACTCTATCTACTCTATATGGCGACATTTTTATAAGGAAATAAACAGCAATAGGTCCAAAAAATAATAAACTAAAGAATATTTTATATGTAAGTCCACCTAAAAATAATAGCCCCATTGCTATAACTGATATTACTGCAAGCGCTCCTAAATCCGGCTCCAAAATAAGTAAGAATCCCGTTAAAACAATAATTCCTAGCATAGGGAGAAACCCCTTAACTATAGTTCTCATTTGTTTAGATTTTCTCAAAACATAATCTGAGGCGTACATTACAGTAAAAAGTTTAACAAGTTCTGATGGTTGGAAATTTATGACAATTAATGAAATCCATCTTTTACTTCCATTAGCCTCTACACCTATCCCAGGTAAAAGCACTAAAACTAATAAAATTAATCCAAATATGAATAAAAAAGGTGCAATTTTTTGCCAAAAATATATTGGAATTAAAAAAGCAATATAACCTAGAATAAAACCTATCAATATATATATAGACTGTCTTAATAAATAAAAATAACTATTAAAATTAAGTGCTTTGCTACTTGCAGCCATATCAACCGATGAGGAATACACCATAACAAGACCAGCCCCTAAAAGAAGAAGTGTGGCCCATACTAAATGGTAGTCATATATTGGTAAATTATAATTTGTTTGAACTGAAAAAATTTTCATAATGAGCGAACTATTTTTTTAAAATGCTCACCACGTTCAATATAGTTTTTGTACATATCGAGACTTGAACATGATGGTGATAGTAAAATAATATCTTCATGGTGAGCTTGATTAAAAGCCTCATTTACTGCAACAGTCAAATCATTACATACGGAAATTTTTAGCTTGTTTAGGTTTTTAAATAATTTTTCGATCAATAAGGCGTCTTTTCCAATAAGATATAAATGGGACACATTTTTAGCTAAATATTTTTTTAATGGCGTCATAGATAAATTCTTACTATCACCACCAGAAATCAACAAAATATTTTTATTTTTAAAATATTCTAATGCTGCGACTGTTGATGCCACATTTGTTGCTTTAGAATCATTGTAGAATTTGATGCCATTAACTTCTCCTATACATTCAATACGGTGAGGAACGCCATTAAAACTCGTTATTACATCTTGGTAATTTGAAAAAGATATATCCAAACACCTAAATGCAGCAAAAGCTGCAGCAATATTTAATTCATTATGATCACCTAATAATTTAGATTCTTTAATACTGACCTCAAAATCTTTATTATTAATAATGAATTTACTATTTTTAATAGAACAAATAATATATTTTTCTTTTGATATCTTCTCTGAAATCTGATTCTCAGTATCTTTTTCTTCTTTATGTATGAATGTAATATCTTTAAATATCTTAGGTATTTTTTTCAGTAAGCCACCGTTAATAACTTTTCTTTTGCTTGATTTCAATAAAGCTAATTTTGATTGTAAATAGTCATCCATACTGACGTGCATGTCTAAATGGTCTTCTGTAAAATTTAGAAAAACTCCTACATCAATTTTTTTTCCTGGAAATCCATTTTTTTTAAAGGGGTTTAATTGAAAACTTGAAATTTCAAGAACTACAACTTCTAAGTCCTCTATCTTACCGATTAAATCTAAGGGAGAATTGCCAAGATTTCCAGATGCTTTGGCCTTATACCCTGCCTTTATTAATAAATGTTCTAAAAATAAGCAGGTGGTTGTCTTTCCATTTGTTCCTGTAATAGCAATGACTTTTAAATTATTTGAATTATTGGACAAATGTTCTAGGAATAATGAAATATCATTGATGATACTAAATTTTTGATTAAATTTATTTACTTCGGTTGGACTGACTCCAGGGCTTAAAAATATATGAGACTTTTTATCTATAAATTTAAATTTTATATCTCCTGTTAAAAAATCTTTAATATCTAAATTTTTTAATAAGGTCTTTTGTTCTTTTGGTGTTTTATTTTTGTCATAGACACTTATTTTAAATAATTTTTTTTTAAATTCTATTTGTTTTGTTAAATAATTGACGCAGGCTAATCCTGACTTTCCTAAACCTACAACTAAAATATGTTCAATTTTTTTAAGTGCGCTGCTTGATGATTTTTTTTTTATTTCCATTAACGAATTTTAAGACTTGCTAGACCAATAAGAACAAGCATCATTGTTATAATCCAAAACCTTACGACAACTTGCGTTTCTTTCCAGCCTTTTTTTTCAAAATGATGATGCAACGGGGCCATCAAAAAAATTCTTCTTCCTTTGCCATATTTCTTCTTTGAATATCTAAAATATGAAACTTGAAGCATGACCGAAATTGTCTCTACTACAAAAATACCTGCCATAATTAATAAAACAATTTCTTGTCTTACAATAACTGCAATTGTCCCCATTGCAGCACCTATAGAAAGGGAACCAAGGTCCCCCATAAACACTTCTGCTGGATATGCATTAAACCAAAGAAAACCAAGCCCTGCACCAGCAAGGGCTGCACAATAAATAACTAATTCACCCGCACCATTTATATATGGTATGTCTAGATAGTTAGAGAAAATAACATTGCCTCCTAAATAAGCAAAAATACCTAAAGCACTAATAATCATTACTGCTGGCATGATTGCTAATCCATCCAATCCATCTGTTAAGTTAACTGCATTACTACTTCCTACAACGACTAAATAAGTCAAAATTGTAAATCCAATAAAGCCTAACGGTATACTCAAATCTTTAATAAATGGAATCAACAGAGAAGTTTCTTGTGAGGTATTTGCATTCAAAAAAAGATAAATGGCAACAATTATCGCTACCAACGACTGTAAAAAATATTTAGTTAATGCCGACATACCATCAGAATTTTTATGTTTTATTTTGTTATAGTCATCAACCAGACCAATCGCACCAAATGATGTCGTAACAAAAACCATAAGCCATATATAAATATTCGAAAGATCTGCCCATAGCAATGTTGATATTAAAATTGAAATTAAAATTAATCCTCCACCCATTGTGGGTGTGCCCATTTTTTCTATATGTGTAGTAGGCCCATTCGCTCGAACATACTGCCCAAAACTATAGTCACCTAATTTTTTAATATACCAACCGCCAAATATAAATGAAATTGTTAGTGCTGTAATTACCGATAAAACAGCTCGCAAAGATAAATAATTGAATATATTCAACATCGAGTAATCATTTGATAACCATTTCAGAAATTCATATAACATAATTTATTTTCTCAACTATTTAATTAATTTTTCTATAACCTCTTCCATCTTCATTGACCTTGATCCCTTAACTAGAATAGTAGAATCTTTCATACAAGAACATAAATGATTAACTAATTCGTCCTTACTCCTAAACCAAGCATTGTTTCCACCAAGCAAAATAATTATCTCTTTCGCGTATTTTCCTATTGCTAATGTTATATCTATTTTAGTCTCTTTAATGATTCTGGAAAGGTCTTGATGATATATTCTTGAATTTTCCCCAAGTTCAGCCATATCACCAATTACTAAAATTTTTTTTCCTTGAAATTCATCAAGAACTTCTATGGCTGATTGAAACGATGAAGGGTTGGCATTATATGTATCATCTATTATTGCTGCTCCTTGTTTTCCTTCCTTTAACTCTAATCTACTAGAAATAGGGTTTATACTTTCTATGCCTTCCTTAATTTTTGTCGGATTAATTCTTAGCTGATAAGCACATGCGGCGGCGGCTAAAATATTTGAAATATTGCTTTGTCCTAATAATTTAGATTTAATCTCAAGATCATATTTAGGAGTTTTAATAAGAATTTTTTGGTTATTTAAAAATTTACATGAGATATCAGCATCTTTTTCTATCCCAAAAGACAATACTTTTATATCTTTTAAATCCTTTGCTAAAAAATTAAAAAAATCACTATCTTTAGGAAGAATTGCTACTCCATTAGTTTGTAAATTATATAAAATGTCTTTTTTTTCGATTGCTATCGCTTCTCTATTTTTAAAATTTTCTATATGTGCTTCTCCAATATTGGTTATTACAGCTAAATTTGGTGGAGCAATATTTGCTAAATAACTAATTTCCTTAGCGTGGTTCATGCCCATTTCAAGCACTATGTGGCTATGCTCAGAATTTAAATTAAAAATAGTTAGTGGAAGTCCAATATCGTTATTATAATTTCCTTGAGATGCTAGAATTTTATTTTGGGCATAATTTGACTCTAATATAGACTTAATTATCTCCTTAGTAGTTGTTTTGCCATTGCTTCCAGTTATTCCAATTACAAATGGGTTAAATTTCTTTAAAATCAAAGAGGCAATATCTGCTAATGATTTCTTAGTATTATTTACTAATATTGTGTTGTTAGAAATTTTTTCCTGTTCAGAAATTATCGCCGCTATTGCTCCATTTTTAAAAGCTTCATTGATATAGTCATGCCCGTCATAATTCATACCTTTTATTGCTATAAATATGTCATCTTTTTTTATTTTTTTTGAATTGATACTGATTGAATGAAATTTTCTTTTGAGAAATTCCATAGTTTTGGGGTTTTTACCCAAAACTACTTCATAAATATCTTTAATTGATAAATTAATTTTTTAATTTCCTTTCTTTTAAAAATTTTTCAATCACTTCTCTATCTGAAAAATATTTTTTTTGATTTCCTATTTCTTGAAATTCCTCATTTCCCTTTCCCGCAACAAGAATAAGATCATCCTTATTAGCTATTTCGATTGCCTTATATATAGCTTCTTTTCTATCAACAATTTCTATCGGCTTTTTATTAAAGTGCTTACTAATATCTTTAATAATATCTATTGGATTTTCATTTCTAGGGTTATCGGTTGTGATAATGGATCTATCAGCGAACTTCTCAGCAATTTTAGCCATTGCTTTTCTCTTTCCCTTATCTCGGCCTCCACCAGCCCCAAAAACTAATAGTATTTTTTTAAAGGAATTACTTTTAACACTTTTTAAGATACTTTCTAATGCGTCATCTGTATGAGCATAATCTATCATTATGGATGGAAAACTATTGTTATCTGTTAAGTATTCAGATCTACCTGGAACAGCTTTAATACTCTTTAAGCTATCAATTATTTGTTTAATTTCAAACCCTTTTGATCTTAAACAACCAACTACACCTAAAATATTATAAACATTAAAATAACCGTTTAATTTTAATGTTATTGGGAAGGATTTGCCGAAGTAGTTAAGATTAAATTTTATATTTTTTTTGTTTTGGCTAATATTAGTTGCTTGAATTTTTGATTTCTTATGAATTGAAAAACTTATTTTTTTATTAATTGGTAAAATAGACTTTTTAAAAATTGACTCTCCAACTTTATCATCAACATTTACTATGATGCTTCCTTTCTTTTCATCCAACATAAATTTTCTTTTTATATCTGCGTAGGCTTTCATATTCTTATGGTAATCCAGATGATCTCTAGTGAGATTTGTAAATAATCTTTCATTAAAATCAATGTTATTTATTCTTTTTTCATTTATTCCATGAGATGAAACTTCCATAGCTATATTTTTATATTTCTTTTTATGCATATCTTTTATTACATACTGAATATCTATTGCACTTGGTGTAGTGTTATGTGTTTTTTTAAAACCGCTTGCATCCCCATATCCGAGAGTCCCTATGAATCCTGTTTTACTGCCTAGATAATTTAAACATTGAGTTAACCAATAAGCAGATGTTGTTTTACCGTTAGTTCCTGTAATTCCAATAATTGATACTTTTTTTGATGGATATTCATAAAATCTATTTGCAATAGATGAAAGTTTGCTTTTAAGCCCTTTGATTGGAATAGACGGTACGCTTAGGTTTAATTTTTTTTGAAAATTCTCCGATTCAAATACAACGCCCTTCGCCCCATTAATAATTGCCTGTTCAATAAAGTCTCTTCCATCAAATTTTTTACCAGGGTATGCAATAAAAACTGTATTTTTAAAAATTTGTGTTGAGTCTAGAGTCAATTTATCAAATTGCTCCAAAAAAATCTCTAATTCATTTTTCATATCTCTTTATTGTCATTATCGATCTCGGCTTTTACTTCTATTCCATCTTGCGGAATTGAGTATATTTTTAGTGCCTCTGACACTACTCTCCTGAAAATAGGACCTGCTACAACTCCACCATATTTTGACCCTTTTGATGGATCTTCGATTGTTATAGCCATGATAAACTTCGGATTTGAGGCAGGTGCAAGCCCAACAAATGAAGCATTATATTTTCTTTCCCCTGGTTTTCCATAACCAACTCCTTTAACAAACTGTCTAGCTGTTCCTGTTTTTCCTGCAACTCTATAGCCTGAAATTGAAGCTTGAATTGCAGTGCCTCCTTCTTCTGTAACTGATTCCATAATTTTTAAAACAGCCTCACTAGTTTTTATAGATAAAACACGCTGACCAATTTTTATTGGATCATTTTTAAATAACCTTAAGTTTTTTATCTCACCTTTATTAGCAAAAGGTGTATAAGCTCTGGCAAGTTGGGCAACTGTTGCACTTACTGAATAACCATAACTTGCACTAAAATGATCTCGGTCCCGCCATGTTTTATAGTCACGCATAACGCCTTTCGATTCTCCTGGGAAGTTAACACCAGTTAAATTACCGATACCAAAATTAGAGTAAGTTTGCCATAAATATTTTTTACTTAACTTTTCAGCAATTTTGGTGACACCAATATTTGATGAAGTTTGAAGTATTTCTTTAACGGATATTATCCCATGTGGTTTTGTATCTGTTATCTGCGTTCGTCCAACTTTATAAAATCCGTTGCCTGTATCTATTTTTGTATTGATGCTTACTACCTTTTTTTCTAAAGCAGCTGCTATGCTAATTGGTTTCAATGTTGAACCTGGTTCAAAAGCATCAGTTATAACTCTATTCTTTACAAAAGCACTTCTCTTCTTCATTCTTTCATTCGGGTTAAATGATGGATAATTTACCATTATTAAAATTTCACCTGTTTTAGAATCAATAAGAATGGCAGAGCCAGAGATTGCTTCAGAATCATTAATTGTTTTTTTAAGAGATTGAAAGGCTATGTGTTGAAGACGTTTATCAATGGTTAAATGAACATCTTTCCCATCAACCGGTACCCTAACCTCACTTAGATTATCAACCACCCTTCTTCTTGCATCAATTAAAATCTTTTTATAGCCATGTGTGCCCGATAAATAATCATTTTTCTTATATTCAACTCCTTCGAGACCATTTCCATCATTTCCAGCAAAGCCCACTACATGTGCAGATATTTCCTGGTCTGGATAAGTTCGTCTATAGTCTTTTTCGGTACTAATTCCAGGAATTTGTAAGGCTAAAATTTTGGAAGCAATTTTTGGATCAACCTTTCTTTTTAAATAAATATGATTTTTTTTGGTCATTAATTTTTTATTTAAAGACTTTACTTTTACTCCCAAGAGATTAGCTAATCTCTTTTTATCTCCTTTTTGAAATTCAACCCTATTTACCTCCATAGTAATACTTCTTACAGTTTCACTCGCAGCTAATATTTGATTATTTCTATCATAAATTTTCCCTCTATAAGCATAAAGTTCAATATTACGATTGCTTCTTTCAAAGCCCTCTTGTTGCAAGAAGTCCTTTTGCATCCCTTGAAGAAAAAAAGCACGTGAAAATAATATGCAAAATAGTGTCAGAAGAACAAGAAGCATGAAACGTCTTCTAAATTTTGAAAGCTCAAAAAACTCATGATTTTTTTTGATTTTTGATCTCATTTAATTATTCTTTTCTGTTTTTTTTCTGGCGGATTCATTTTTAATTTTCTTTTCGCATATTCTGAAATTCTCCCATTACCAGATTTTGAGGACTCTTGAATTAAAAGCTGATTCTGTTCATCTTTTAACTCAATAGTTTTTCGTTTTTCTATTTCTAAGGCATGGTAATTTACGCGATATAAATGATGTGCATTAATTTTTACTAGGGCGAATATAATTAATAATGAAAAAAATATTAAATTCAACTTCACCTTTCCTCCGAAATTTTTTCTATCACTCTTAACTTTGCACTTCTTGACCTCTTATTTTTTAATACCTCACTCTTTGAAGGAGTTTGAAGTTTTTGAATAACCTTAATAGGCGCTGATTTAATTTGTTTTTGAAGAATTGGAATTTTTTTTGGTATTGTGTCCGTATTCAACTTATCTTTAATGAAATTTTTAATAATTCTGTCTTCAAGTGAATGAAAACTAATAACAGCCAGCCTTCCTTTTGTTTTTAAAACTTCCAATGCTGCAGGCAAAACTTCCTTTACTTCTAAAAGTTCGTCATTTACTTTTATTCTTAATGCTTGAAATGTTTTTGTTGCTGGATTTTTTTTTGTATCAAATTTTGGAATAGCTTTTTTGACTACTTCTGCTAATTCAGTTGTTCTTGATATTTTTCCTTTTTCTTCTCTATATTTAATAATTGCCTTAACAATTTTTTTTGCAAATTTTTCCTCACCATAATCATATAAAAGCTTTACTAATTGATCATAATCATAATTATTAATAATTTCTGATGCAGTTAATTTTTGATTTTGATTCATCCTCATATCTAAATTTGAATCTAATTGAAAACTAAACCCACGATCTGCTTCATCAATTTGTGGTGATGAGATTCCTAAATCCATAAGAATTCCATTGGGTTTTTGGAAATTTTTTTTTTAAGAATATTTTTTATGGATCTAAATGAAGCGTGCATTATTTCGAATCGCTTATCTTTAATTTTTTCACCTTCTTTCACAGCTTCTAAATCTTTGTCTAATGCTAGTAATCTTCCATCTTCATTTAATCTTTTTAGTATTTCTTTTGAATGACCACCTCTTCCAAAAGTACAATCTATATAAAAACCATTTGGGATAATATCTAATGCGTTTATAGCTTCGTGAAGCATTACAGGAATATGTTTACTCACAACGAAAAGCCTTTAAGTTCATCAGGAAATTCACTTTCTTCAGTAATGTTAATTTGACTTAAATGTTCATAGTAATAGTCGCAATTCCAGAGCTCAAAATGGCTTCCTTGACCAATAAAAATTGCATTTTTATCTATTTCGGCATAATTTTTTAATTCTGAAGGAATTATGAATCTATTTGCTTTATCGAGAGTAATGTCTTCAGCAAAGCCAACCAGTAATCTCTGAAGCCCACTAGATTTTTTTTCAAAGCTTGATAAATTCATTATTTTTTCTTGAATAGGCTCCCATGCAAACTGAGGATATAAAAGTAAACATTTGTAAATATGCGCTGTAAGAACCATTACGCCTGAAGATTCTATAAGAATTTTTTCACGATACTTTGTTGGGATCGCAATCCTATTTTTTCCATCTAAGTTTAAACGTGTTGCGCCTCTATACATAAGTAGTGCCTCTATAACTGAGAAAAAGATGGGAAATTACTTAATACCCTTAGCCTTACTAAGCAATTTCCCACAAAATACCACTTTCTCCCTAACATAGACACTATAGGTAAAAAAAAAGCGCAATGCAAGCGCTTTTAACTTTAAATCTATATATAACAATGATTTATAACGGGAAGGTAAGTTGACCTGTAAGCCGGGTTCTGTCTTGGACAGTCATTCATCTAGGTATAAAATTGCTCATATACTCAAGCAGCCTACCCGATAACAACACGAGCCGTGCTAACGTTATCCTATTTGGCCTTGCTCCGAGTGGAGGTTACCGCGTTTCACCGTAACTAAATACGCTCGTCTCTGTGGCCCTATTCCTCATCTCACGATGTATGGCTGTTAGCCATCACTCTTGCTCTAGGAGCCCGGACTTTCCTCTACACAAAAGTATAGCGACTGTCTGGTCAACTTATTTATATTTTATCATCTAAAGTATATTAAATCTCAGAACAATTCCAACCAATTTCTTGACCTGCCATCAAAGGTATAATCTCATCATCATCAATTTTTATAGTGGTTGGAACTTTATTCCTAGATCTAATTAGTTTTAATTTCTCTTTACTTTGATTAAGCTTATAAAAATCAGCACCAAATTTACTGCTAAAATCCATTAATTTTTCAATAGCATCATTTCTATCAAATATTTCTGCGTAAATCTCCATTGCATTTAATGCGGAATATATTCCTGCACACCCACAGCTGCTCTCCTTTTCTGATCTTTTGTGGGGGGCACTATCTGTCCCTAGAAAAAACTTTGAATTACCAGATATAGCTGCATCCAGGACTGCAACTCTGTGCTCTTCTCTTTTCAATACAGGTAAACAAAACGCATGCGGTCTAAACCCACCTAAAAATAATTCATTTCGATTGTAAAGAAGATGTTGGGGAGTAATGGTTGCTGCAATTTTATTACTTGTCTCTTTTACAAACTCAGTAGCATCCTTTGTTGAAATATGTTCTAACACAATTCTAAGTTTTGGAAATTCTTTATGTACCCTGGTTAAATGTTTTTCAATGAATATCTTTTCTCGATCAAATATATCTACACTAATGTCATTAACCTCTCCATGAATTAGCAGAGGAATGTCCAATTCTTCCATCATTTCAAAAATTTTATAACCTAACTCAAAAGATTCTATGCCCTTATTTGAGTTTGTCGTAACTCCTTTCGGATAAAGCTTAATGCCAATAACTTTTGAAGATGCTTTAATTTTTTTTAGTTCTTCTAAATTTAGCCCTTCATTAAAATAAATAGCCATTAACGGTTCAAATTGATAGCTTTTAGTGTATTTTTTAATTTCATCACAATATATATGTGCTAACTCTATATTTATGATCGGATTTTTAAGGTTGGGCATAATAATAGCTCTTCCAAACTGGCTTGCAGAGTGTTGGCTAACTACTTTTAACATTTCCCCCTCCCTGAGATGAAGGTGCATATCATCAGGTCTTGGAATAATTAATTCATTTATCATTATTTTTTATTCCTAAAGCTAAGTTATATATTTCATTTTTCTTCATTTTAAAAATCTGTGATACAAGCTTTACAGACTGATTCAAACTCAATTCATTAAGCATAATTCTTAGAGCATTTTCTATCTCAAGACTGCTTGAGTATTTATATTCACGCTCTATCGCTTCTATAATAATAACAAACTCGCCTTTAAGATTATTTTTTTCATTTCTAAATTTTATCAATAAATCATTCAAATTTTCTTTATAAATAGTTTCATATAGCTTTGTTAATTCTCGACCGACAAATATCCTCTGCTCCGAGCCATAAATTTCCTCGAGTAACTCTAATGTTTTTAAAACCCGATGCGGCGAGACAAAAAAAACTGAAGTAAATAGACTCCCGTGAAATTGTTTAATGACTTTTCTGCTCTTACTGTCCGTATTTGGCAAAAACCCGTAGAAATTAAATTGAGTTTTAATTATACCGGCAGCTGAAAATGCTGCAGTGATTGACGAAGCTCCCGGTATTGGAACTACTTTAATTTTAGCTTCTAAAGCCTTTTTTACTAGATAAGCTCCTGGATCACTAATACCTGGAGTACCTGCGTCTGAAATATAGGCTATTGCTTTGCCACTCTGAATTTCTTCGATTAAAAAACTACTCTTTTTTACCTCATTATGCTGATGTAAAGATATGAGTTTCTTATTTATAGAAAATTTAGATAGCAAATGCTTAGAATGTCTTGTATCTTCACAAGCAATTATATCAACACTATTTAAAATTTTAAGAGCTCTTGATGAAATATCATCTAGATTTCCAATTGGTGTCCCAACAATATAAAGGGTTGAATTCATTTAAATAGTTTAATTATAATTTTTTATCAATTTACATATAATATTTACCCAATAAGTATATAATTTATTTCATGCATCCCAAATCAAATTATTTTTTAATATCATTAATTTTATCAATTACAATTTTTTTATCTGGTTGTGCTGTGGGAATTCTTGGAGGATCTACTTCTTATTCAGACAGAAGAACAACTGAATCCCAAATTACTGATGAAAAACTTGAATGGCAAACAGTATTAAAAATACAAGATATAGAAGGTGAATTTAGGGCAAATTTTGTTAGTTACAATCAAGTGGTACTTATTACTGGGCAATCACCAAATCAAGAAATTATAGATAAAATATTTAGTATTGTTACCAATATAAAAAATGTAAGAAAAGTTGATAACTATATGACTGTAGCGCCTGAAAACACTGTGAGAGGAATTGCAAACGATATCGCAATTACAAGTAATGTCATATCGAGAGTATTTGCTGAAGATGGTAATGATCTAACTAGACTTTCTATATTTCATTTGAAAGTATTCACAGAGGAGGGAGCTGTTTACTTAATGGGTATTTTGAACCAACAGGAAGCAGATAAAGCTATATCAATTGCTCAATCTTCAAGGGGTGTTAAAAAAGTTGTTCCTTTATTTGAAATTGATAACTCTTACAAATCAAATCCTGTAAATAAAACACAAGATACTGAGGAAATAAATTAGTTATTGATAAACCTTATAGTTTCAATTATCATATCGGTATAATAGATTCATCTCTTTAATATAAATCAAACCTTAGTAATAAAATTCAATAAACATATGAGCAATATTATTCACGTTACAGATGACCAATTTGAAGAAAAAGTTCTTCAAGCAAAAATACCCGTTTTGGTCGATTTTTGGGCTGAGTGGTGTGGTCCCTGTAAAGCAATTGCGCCTATACTCGATGATATTTCTAGGGACTATGATGGCAAGTTAATTGTTGCAAAAATAAATATAGATGAGAATCAAAAGATTGCTGCCCAGTTCGCAGTTCGAGCTATACCTACACTAATCATTTTTAAAGATGGTAACTTTGAGGCTGATAAAAAAGGGGCTTTATCTAAATCACAACTAATAGCATTTATTGACAGTACAATCTAAAAAAATATGCATTTATCTGATCTTAAACACCTTCCTGTAACTGAACTAGTTGACCTAGCAAATTCTGACAAAATTGAGAATGCGGGAAGAATGCGTAAGCAAGATCTAATTTTTGCTATATTAAAGAATAAAGCTACAAATGGTGATAAGTTAATTGGTGATGGTACTTTAGAGGTATTGCAGGACGGGTTTGGCTTTTTAAGGTCATCCGATTCTTCATATCTAGCTGGTCCGGCAGACATATACGTTTCACCTTCACAAATAAGAAGATTTAATTTACACACTGGAGATACGATTGCTGGTGAAATTAGAACACCAAAAGATAGCGAACGCTACTTTGCTCTTGTTAAGGTTGATAAGGTCAATAATGACGCTCCTGAAAACACAAAAAATAAGATTCTGTTTGAAAACTTAACTCCTATACACCCCACTAAACCTCTTGTATTAGAGAGAGATTCTAATGTAGAAGAGAATAATACAAGTCGAGTGATTGATATGGTTGCTCCTATCGGAAAAGGCCAAAGAGGTTTGATAGTAGCAAGTCCTAAAAGTGGTAAAACAGTCATGTTACAGAATATTGCGCATGCAATAACTGCAAATCATCCAGATGTATCTCTTATCGTATTGCTTATAGATGAGAGGCCTGAAGAAGTTACAGAAATGTCTAGGTCCGTTAAAGGTGAAGTTGTAGCCTCAACATTTGATGAGCCTGCAACGAGACATGTTCAGGTTGCAGATATGGTTTTAGAAAAAGCTAAAAGGTTAGTTGAGCACAAAAAAGACGTGGTAATTCTTTTGGACTCAATTACAAGACTTGCAAGAGCTTATAATACTGTAATTCCATCATCAGGAAAGGTATTAACAGGCGGTGTTGACGCAAACGCTCTACAAAGACCAAAACGTTTTTTTGGTGCAGCAAGAAATGTAGAGGAAGGTGGCTCACTTACAATCCTTGCTACCGCTCTTGTTGAGACAGGTTCAAGAATGGATGATGTAATTTATGAAGAATTTAAAGGTACAGGAAATATGGAAATTCATCTTGAAAGAAAAATGGCTGAAAAAAGAATTTATCCTGCGATCAATGTGAATAAGTCAAGCACCCGAAGAGAAGAGCTACTTATTCCTTCTGACGTTCTGCAAAAAATATGGGTTTTAAGAAAATTACTTTACCCTATGGATGACTTAGAAGCGATGGAGTTCCTCTTAGATAAAGTTCGATCTACCAAAAATAACTCAGATTTTTTTGATAGTATGCGCAGAAGCTAAGGAATCAATTAAACATTGATTTTTATAAAACTTTCTATAAAATACGACAAATATTAAAGACTATAAGTAGTAACCAATTATGAAAAAAGACTTACACCCAAACTATCCAGAAATAAACGTAACTTGCAGTTGTGGTAATTCCTTTAAAACTAAATCAACCATGGCAAAAGATACAAACATCGAAGTTTGTTCTAAATGTCACCCTTTTTATACTGGTAAGCAAAAAATATTGGATACTGCAGGGCGTGTTGAAAAATTTAAACAAAAATATGGAATGTAATTTCATTAACTAGGTTTAACAAAAGGCAGTTATCTGCCTTTTTTTTTGTGTCATAATTTATAAATATGAAATTTGAATTAAATCATGATTGGCAAGGAAATATGTCCTCACCTAGATCAACGCTTGGTGAAAAAACAAAAATTCATTTATTCCTTATATTGGCAGTTATATGGATTTTTACTGGCCTAGTTGGAAATTCACCTTGGATTCCTGAAGAATCTGAAAACGTAAGTATGGTAATGGATATTGTTTCAAATAATTCTATAATTGCTCCCTTAGCCGCAAGTCAAGATTCAATAAATAATCCACCTTTGTATCCTTTTGTAGGTGCTACTTTTGTCAAAATTTTTTCATCCATTCTTGCACCACATGATGCGATTAGATTATCCAATTTTATATGGATAAGCTTAACTTTAGTAAGTATAGGCCTAATGACAAGAGAGTTATGGGGGGCTGGTTTTGGTAGGCAAGCAGGTTTAATCTTCATTGCTTCCATTGGGCTTATTTTTAATGTTCATACTATTCGCCCTGAGGTTGCAGCGCTATTAGGGTTTGCTCTAGCGCTCTATGGTTTTGCGCTATATCAACGCAGACCTTTCAGGGCTAGTTTATTGTTGGGATTTGCTATATCTATAATCTTCTTATCAAACGGAATTTTATCTCTTTTAAGTATTTTTATAACCGCACTTTCTTTACTACTTATAAAGCAATGGAGAAATAAGCGTTATTATTTGTTCTGTTTAATTTCGTCGATAGTAGCTTTAATAATTATAAGTCCTTGGATTTATCTTTTATATAACTCAAATCCTGAAATTTTTTTTTCCTGGCTAAGTAAAGTAAATACTCCAAATGGGGAAGAGTTCTATTTTTATATTAAAAATATGTTGTGGTTTACATGGCCTTCGCTTCCACTTTTTGCTTTCGTTTTAATTAAAAATTTTGAGAATATATTTCAACTTAAAAAAATTCATTTACCTTTATTTTTCTCGATATCAATCTTGTTTACTCTTTCGCTCAATGCCAATATAGACCAAATAAACCTTATGCCTCTACTATTGCCATTTTCAGTTGTTGCTGCTGGCGGGGTTGACCTATTAAGAAGAAGCTCCGCAAATGCTCTTAATTGGTTTGGTATATTAATATTTGGGTTTTTTAGCTTTATAATTTGGTTTTTTTGGTTTACGATTATGACAGGCTTTCCTCAAATTATTTACGATCGAATTTATTTTCTATCTGGAAACTATGAAGCTAAATTTGAATTTTTAAGTTTCATTTTTGCTCTTTTAATAAGTGGTTTATGGCTTTATATTATTTTTACCCAAAAGATCTCAAATCGGTCTGCAATTTCTAATTGGGCAATTGGTATTACAATGGTTTGGGTTACTTTTGTTATGCTTGTGAGCCCATTTATTGACAATAGAAAAAGCTACGCTCCTGTCTTTAAAGACATTAGACAGCACTTATCGCGGAGCTCTAGTTGTTTATACATATATAATTTTAGCCCAAATGAAACAAATTTGCTCCATTACTATTCTGGAATAAAGGGAGTAGATTCTAATAAAGATATTCAGTGCAGAATGATATTATTATCACTTAATAATGAATCCAAAATGCCTTCTGAATATCAGTCATGGGAGCAAATATGGTCAGGAAAAAGAATAGAGCGAGATAAAACCTATTATATTTTGCTTACAAAAAAATAATTTTAATCTTTTAAATATTTACTAATTGCTTTAAAAACAAACTGATCTAATTGGCTATCTTTTTCTGATGTTTGAGTTACGTATTCTTTTATCATAACCCTCATATCAGGTCCCCAGAATTTTTGAATATGAGATACTATGTCCTGTTTTGCTTGCTCTTTATCCGGGTAACTTTTAAAAAAGTTTCCAATATCATTTGCCATTCTAATTAGATTTTTAGTTTCCATTTTTGTAATTTTACCCGATTATTTGCGCTGGATGCGTATAACAATTATATCGATTGTTTCGAGCAAAACCTACTAAAGTCATTTCAAGTTGATTTGCAAGCCTAGCTGCTAGAGCAGTTGGGGCAGAAATAGCTACCAATAACTTTAGATTAAGATACGCTATTTTTTGAACCATCTCATAACTTGCTCTGCTGGAAGTGATTACAAAATAATCATTTAAAATTTGTGAATTAATGGAGGCTCCAATTAATTTATCAAGCGCATTGTGTCTGCCTACATCTTCTTTGAGGATTATTAAATTTCCTTCAGAATCAAATAATCCACAAGCATGAGTGGCTCCAGTTTCTTTTTGTATTTTTTGTTGTTCTGAAAAGTTTTTTAACGCTTTTAATATGCTTTTTGAAGAGAATTTTGTTTCATTCT
>Ga0209279_10000307_pt1 | contig 33438 bp, 43 predicted proteins | sample CoawatmetaG00DNA_3_FD_187508 | JGI IMG/M metagenome (GOLD analysis project Ga0209279, IMG submission 187508) | Marine microbial communities from the West Antarctic Peninsula - Coastal water metaG006-DNA (SPAdes) (version 2) | ecosystem: Environmental > Aquatic > Marine > Coastal ...
GGTGATGGAGCAGTTGTGGTCCACGTAGTTATCCATCATCAACTTGTAGCGATCTAGCTGACTTAGGGCAGTCTCGATGTTCACGTGCTTACCATCCACTACATCGAACTTGACGTCTTCATATGCAACAGGGAAGGTCACCAGCACGCTCTCAACTTCGAATGGCTTTTCGATAACTTTGTAACCAGCTGACTTGAGCGTTGGGATGATTTCGTCATGCTTAGAGAAGGTCACGTTGTTGAAGATGTATTTCCCTAGTGGCTTGTGCACTCCTTCGGTTGTGTCCATGATCTTGCTCAGGGTTCCCGATGGCTTCACTGTGGTCACCAGCTTAGCGCGCGGCAAGCCCAGCTCGTCGGCCATAGAGTTCGCACCGTTCTTAGCTGAAGCACGAAGCGCCTGAAGCATAGTCACGACGTTGTTCATGCCTGTGTGGTGGTCAAGGAACTTAACGATGCCAGTAGCACCAACACCACAAAGACGGAGGAATTCATTGAGCTCATGCCAGGACCGCTGCAGAACACCATCATCAAGGTTTACGCAAGTCTGACGGTAGTTAGCACGCGCAACGATCTCGATGGCCTCTTGCAGTCCACCAAAGTCTTGGAGATACTTACCCCAGTCAACCTCGACCAGGTTGCAGAAGCTCTTGTTTCCTAGCAGGATCTCCGCGCACGGATTGACACCCTTAAAGTGAGGTGCACGCTTCTTAGCACTCTCGGCATTGATGAACCCAGGTTCTGAGCCACCAGCCTCGACCATCTTGTCGAAGATGTAGCTGAGCTCCCACTTTGTTGGCTTCTTCTCGAATACCACAGAGTTATTGGACTGTTGACGATGCTCGTTACCATGAAGCCAAAAGTCTTTCTTGGCTGAGATGAAGTCGTCAATCTCTGCGTCATTGACAGGGACCAGAGCAATCTCTGCTGAACGACGTGAAGACAAAGTTGTTCCCATCCAGTTGAGCACGTCCAGGATGTCCATGCGTGTCAGGAGCTCACCCGCCCGCTTGCTAAGTATGGCACAGATGGCAGCCATAGCAATGTGCACTGTGTTGTCGCCTGAGCTAATCCAACCGTAACCCTTTAGACGTTCACCCGCTGCACGGATTTCTGTGTAGTCAATGGTGATGTTGTCCACTGCTTCCTTCATAGCAAACAGCTTGCCTAAGGCCTTAGCCCAAGCGTCAGCACTGTCACCAATCTTGAGGTGCCATTCTTTGCCACCGTCTGCGTTAGTAGTGAACCAAGCTTGGTTGTTGGGGCAACCTTTAGGATCGCCTGTCTTCTTCGTTGAACGGATCGTGGTGACTTTGGTAGCCCGCACGAACCCATTGAGTGTACCAACCACTGGTTCAAAGCCTACGCCACAACCCTGCAGCAGTAGGTGCATAGCATCCACTACATCATGCACAGTTTCAACTTGACCAAACGAGCAGTTGAATTGGGAGGCCTCGCGTCGCTTAGCCACATCTGTGCCACCCAACCACAGGGTGCGACCAGACACGGTGGCCTTGCGTTCCATCATCAGAATGCGAAGCTTCTCAAGCTCAACGATCTCTGACATATCCAGGGTGTTGCCTTTAGCACGTTCCCACAGCCACTGCTGATGCCCGATAACGCGGTTGACAGTTTCGGCCCAGGTCTCAAATGTGCCGTCGTCTTTTGGCCGGTTGTAAGTGCGTCGTGTTACCACGTTTGCACGGGTAGAGAATTCTTGATAGTTGTCCACAGTATTTCCTTTGTGTTTGTTGTGAGACTGTCATAGTCTGGTTGTTCTGGGATTGAAACCCCTAATTGGACAAAAGGCCCCACTATTTCTAGCAGGGCCAATTTGTTATACTTCGAGTGCAGCTAATCGTGTTTCAATAGAAGCTAAGCGCTGCTCTGTTGCAGCACCTACGAAGGCCAGCAACTGAGGATAGCGGATACCCTTACGTGTGCGTTCAGTAGCTCCTTCTGGGGCTTCTGCTAGCGTGTGGTAAGTATCAGTGCGTGTGTAGGCTTCCTTAGCCTCTACAGCCTCAGTTACAAGCCGTTGCTCTGTGCGTTCAGCTTCAAGCTCATTGCCATCAGCATCAAGCACTGCGGGGATAACTACGTCCTCATAGGCAGCTTCTACAGCCTCAACCGCTGGGACTTCTGTGTGTGTTTCCCACCAAGTATTGCTGATGAAGAACGCATAGTCACCAGCGTCCAGCCCTGCGTCAGTCAGTGCTTGCTCTACTTCTTGAGCAATTACACCTGAGTGAGTACGGGCTTCTGCACCCTTTTCAGCTACGCTGTCGTTCCACTTGAACGTCTTGAAGCCAGCACTGATAGCCTTAGCTGCTGTGATCTCTGCTGTTGTGAGTGCAGCGATCTGTTGCTTCTCATTGCGGTCAGATGTTTGGATAGTGCCGTTGGTGGCGTATACATCGTCCCAACGATTGGAGTTTGATCCCAGATCATTAGCGTTATCGGTGGTAGCCCAGAAAGTAGTAAGATTCCAACCGTACTTTTCCGTACCATTACAAGCAAGACGTCCTGAGTTGGCTGTGCTATTTATAAAAATATTGCTAGAACCTGATCTGGACCCAATACTCCCCACAATTACGGTGTTCTTCATAATAGTGACGATAGCACCGTCACTCGTCAATCTATTGACAACAAGGGGTGAGCCAGCATCTCTTGTGCCGTATATGCTACCGTTAGGTTTCGCTTGTACACCAACAGTCCCAGTAGCTGTATCAGTTTTACCCACAAGCAAATTTCCTCCCCCGTCAATCCGTATATACTCCGCAGCGTTTTCACCGAAGGTTATCAAGTCGGACGCTTTGTTGCCGAACTGCATGTATCCCATGAAGCTAGTGTCAACCTTGCGCTGAATACGGTGAGCAGCAGTCGTCCAAGCTGTGCCTGTTGTGAGGCGCTCAGAAGTGAACTGGAGTAAGTCGCTGTTACTGACGTCAGCTTGTAGCGTCAGAAGATTTACGTCGTTCCCAGCGGTTCCCCCAAGGACGGTATCGGTACTGCCCACATGAAGTAGGGCGTGCGGGGTGCTGTTGCCGATGCCAAAGTTACCAGCCGCGGAAAACCGAGCGTACTCTGTGTTCACTCCACCGCCTTCGCCCCTGAATATGAGCTGCCCGTTAGTAGCTCCATTGCGACTGCCGAGGATGGTGTTACCGCCTGCGTTGGCTAGCTGAGTGTACTCATCAGCAATATCGTTATCAACCAGGAGGATTCTTGGAGTAGGACCAGTCAGGTATAGGTCATCTCCAATAGTAACATCGCCTGTGAAGGTTCCGTCAACAAACGTAGGGCTGGACGTAGAGCCACCAATTTCTTCCCAAGCTGCGTTGTTGTACATCTTTAGGATGCCAGGTGTTGTTGTTGTGTCCAACCAGAGCTTACCGTTAGCCACTTCGTTAGTGGGTGCGGTAGCGCCTGAGTGGCATGTGTCGATGGCCTCTAGGGCACCGTTCGCGTTTGTGGTGTAGACCGTACCGTTTACACTGGCCGTTAAGACCCTTGTTGTAGTAGCCATGAAGGCCTCCTTTATATTGAATGAGTGTGCAAGCCCCCGTTAGGGAGCCTGCTAAGTTTATTGGCCGATAGCTTGCCAAGAGATGTTTCGAACTACCCTAGCGCCTGCGTTGTAGACTGAGTAGACGAACGTGCTCTTAGTAATAGACACGATGTCTATGCTGTCACCAGCAGAACCGCCGATGGTACTGAAGCCAACGTGAGGCAGGTCAGTGCCACCAATGCCACCATAGAACGCAGTGGCGAAGGTCACAGTAGTATCAGCGCTAGAACTTGAGGTTGAAGTGCTACGCTTGTAGACATCAGCTTTGTCTGCTGTAAGTGATAGCTCTGAGATTTCGATGGTGTAAGTAGTGGATGCTACCACACCCGTTAGCCTGAATTGGAAGGCCCTAGCTCTGTAGTTGCCAATCGTGAAGGTTTCCCAATCAGACCACGTAGGTGTCCCAGCAGGATCATCATTGGTAGTCCTGACCTCAAAGCTAACTGAGGCATCAACGATGGGACCAGCAAAGCGGGTGACAGCAGACACAGGGTCATAGTCAGCCACAACAGTTACACCATCAGTGATGACAGCAGTTAAGTTAGGAACAAGCCGGATGTTCTCAACAGAACCTAGGTCGATGCTGTTGTTGAACAGGTAGGTCATAGAGGTGACAAGTGCGTCTAGCTCTAGGTTGCTACCAACGACAGTGCAGTTGGTCTTAGTCCCAGCGAAGGTAGGGTCTTCTGTTATCGTAGTGATAGCATTGAAGTCTGGGCCAACGAAGGAGTTGAGCAGCTGCGCAGGTTCAGCACAAGCATTGCCTGAGCTATCATTGTGCTTGAGCAAGTAATACCCAGCAGCAATAGGTAGCGTAGCTGTTGTTGTAGAGCCACTGATGTTGTTCACGATAGTCTGAGCGATTTCCCACTTAGGCGTAACAACATCGTTCCTCACGTACCTGATTTCAGTAGTGCCACCAGAGACAACATCAAGGTCACTAGGGGTGTTCCATGACAACAGGATGCCTGTGTCAGTAACCTTGCTAGTGAAGCCTGTAGGGTCTGCTGGGATAGCGCTGAGGCCCAAGATGAGCTTAGTGCCAACCAGAGGCGTGCCCTCATCATCAAACCAACTGATAGGTGTGATCTTGAAGTGGTAGTTGCCAGCCCTGATGTCATTGAAGACGTAGGTCTGTCCAACTGTGTACCCTAGCAGCTCGTAGGTGCTGCCATCTTCGTCACGGTAATACTCGACCCTGTAGTCTTTAGGTTCAACACCACCAACAGGCTCAGAGAAGCTGAGAGTAGCCCTAGCTTTGACACCAGAGGCCTTGTTGGTCTGATAGAGTACCTCAGCAGCACTGAAGGATGTAGGAGCAGGGGGTGTCTTCACCACAGTGTTGGTCACAGATACACCAGTGGACAAGCGCCCTAGTGGCGTCTGTGCCTTTACAGTGAACGCAACGCTCTCCCCATCGGCCCAATCGGAACGAGGGTAGATGAAGAAGTTGTCACTGCTAGTCTCACCAAGGATCGCTAGATCTCCAGCACCATCTGTGTAGTAGACCACAGACTTGAAGGAGCCATCAATAGGAGCAGTCCAAGTGAGTTCTGCTAGTGCTGTGTGGTCTCCAGAAGGTCTCCCTGCTGTGTAGACCAAAGAGGTCACAGGCTCTGTAACGAAATCAAAGACAGGACGTGTGGCATAGGCGATGTCATCGTTCACGTTCCATGCCAGCATCTCATGACTGAAGCTATAGGCACTGATCTTCACAGACATATCTGCTCGGATCTCCATAGCGTTCACCTTAAAGATCTCATCAGTCAGCCCAGAGGTAGAGAGGGTCAGCTTGATAAGATCCCCGATCTCCACAGAGAGAGCTTGCTTGTCAGCAGTGAACTCAATCGTAAACAGTTGCCGTGACTTCCTGACCTCTTGTTCAGCTCTTGCGAGCGCATGGTAAGGGTCAGTGATGCCTGCGACTTGAAGGTTCTTCCTAAGTGGCTGTTGGTTGTCTTCAGTGAGGTAGGTGGTGTAGGTCGCAGAGCCAAAGACGGGCCAAGTCATGCTATCCTCTTTGAAGTCCTCATGCTCGTTCATGAAGTTCACTGTGGCTTGGTTGCTACGCTGTGAAGCTGATAGCCACGACAGAGAGACCTCATCACGTAGGATGTTGTCATCAGTGAAGACGTGAGTGCTGGGGATCAAAGTGTTGGTCTCAGCTAGTGATGTTGGGTAGTCCAATGTGAGCTTGTATCTGCCCTCTGGGGACCACATCATCTCAGAGAAGCCCATAGTCTCTAGGATGCGCTCAATGTTCTCACGGATGCTAGCTTCAGTGTCCAGAGTGATGTTGCACTCGTAGAGCGGGATGTTCCGCGTACCAGCACCACCGTTGACTAGGCCACCGATAGCACGACCTGAAGTCACCACAGTGTCACAGACAGCAGCAGCGTTGTAGAAGCTCTCTAGGTCCAGCTTAGCCACGGGCAGACCACGACCGAACTCAGCGTTCGTTAGGTAGTCAATCAGGACCAACACAGGGTTGTTGCTGTAGACGTAGGTAGACGCTAGGCTATAGACACCCGTGTTCAATTCTACTGCACGAACCTTACGGCCTTTCATTAGGAACTGTACGCTTGGCTCACCGTTGTAGTTGTAGTCATCACGGTTGAGCCTGTAGGTAGCTGTAGAACTAGCAGCCCCTGTGAACAGGTTAGTCGATGGGAAGCCCATAGCTGTGTGGCTTGAGGGAGAGGATGCGATTGTGTCGTTGTAGATACGGATGCGGTGCTTGAAGCCAGCCTCAGCGTCGTCATAGGCTAGGCCGTTGACCAACATGCTTTGGACACCTTCGATACCACCCTGACATAGGGCGTACTGAACGTGCAAGAACTCGCTCTTAGTGCCAGTGACTGCTGTTGTTGGTAGGCCCTCAGCGAACAGTGTGTCCTCTGTGGATGATGTCTCCTCAAAGCCTGTAGTCACCTTACGTGATGTAGCTACACCACCTATGATTTGTTTGCCGTAGACGACAGGCAGAGGTGCGCTCTCACCAGAGACTGTGAACTCAAAGCCCTTACGAGCGTCCATAGCCTTCTTCATCTTCTTCTGTTGAGCCGCATGATGGGCTACGGAGACCACTGTCACTATGACATTGATGATAGCTTTGACTAATGCTGTTAAGGGCATTAGACTTTCCCCCACTTGATTGAGACTTCGTGATCTGCATAGATGTCATCGAACGAAGTGTCTGTTGCGCTGCGTTGGTCCATGCCATCCTTGGATGTGTAGAACACGTTTACGAAGTCTAGGTCAGCCATTGGGCTAGTGCCCTCAATGATAGCCAAGCGTTGCTCTAGGTCGTTAGAGATGCTAGGGCTGTCTGCTGTGCCATTGTAGATGTCCAGAACGTCAGCAGTATCCAAGTGAGGAGTGCCATCAGGTGACATGAAGCCCAGCTTAACTGAGATGTCGTGTCCAACCACGTTAGCCTTGAACTCAGCTAGCATCTGGTTGATGTTGTCAGCAATGACCACACGGTAGGCTTCACGATCGACCACTGAGGAGAACCGAGGGCTAGAGACTTCAAACAAGCCGCCGTCTGAGGTGTACGTGTCGCCATCGTAGACCACATCGTAGGGGAGACTTGTGAGGTTATAGGTTGAGTTGAACGACAGCTTGATCAGCATGAAGAATTCAGCACTGCCACTATCAATAGCAGCCTGAACGTTTGTTGAGAATGCTCTAGCCATTACAGTGCCTCGATCAGATTGATGGACCCTGCGTTGGACAGCAGGCCATCTGTGAAGGTGATGCCCATAGCGTTGTCGATGCTGCGGTAGTACGTCAGCACAGCACTAGAGCCTGTCTTGAGGGTGTCTGTCCCCGTAACAGCCACACGCAGTGTTGGATAGATAGACACAGGAGAGACCCCAGCAGAGTGGTCAGCTGTCACCATGTAGATCTTGTCGTGGTTGCTGAACTTAACGAATGTGCCCTTGCTCATAAAGCCGTTATTGTGGAGATTAACGGAGCTTGCCCCAGCGGAGGCGGATGATATTGCCCTAGAAACCCCAATAGTGTTGGCCGCGTCTACAGAAGGTAACTGTGGCATGGTCATTGTGTCTGCTACTGTGATGCCAGAGATAGCACCTAGGATAGCATCTGCCTCTGTAGCTGCTGAAGTAGCAGTGGCGAAGGACAGTTCCCAGCGCTGGGCACCTTGTGATGCTCGTTGGGTCTTGAGTGACACTGTGGTCATCTCGAATACAGGCTCGTTTGATGTAATCTTCAGTGGTGCTAAGATAGTAGCCCCGTTATAATAGTAAGCCATTGTCAGCTCCTTTGTGCTCTTGTGATTAGTGGGATGTGGCGCTCTAAGAACGACCATTGGTGTAAGTGTCTCACGCCCTTGGAACCTGTAGCGGTCAACCAACGTGTCTTGCCAACGATCAGTGCAGAGATGCAACCGTTGTCCAGTGTTGTGTAGGCCACGTCCCCAATCTTAGGGCGCTTGTTCCTGACCTCTGTGTAGTTGTAGTGGGCAGATAGCTCACTGAAGTCCTTGAACCCAGCGGACAACACAGCCTCTTGGAACTCTTGAGGGCTGGTGTACTGTAAGTCTAGGATAGCTCGTTCGCCCCTTAGCTCTGTGTCGTACTCTACAACCAACGCCCAGCAACAGTTGTAACCATATAGGGTCTCACCATTGCGGGAATTGATTGTAGTTGTAGCACGTGTCAGGGCCTCTAGGATTTGGTCCTGAGTGTAGTCCATGCTAGCGGATGCCATTCTCTTTGTTGAGAGCATTGGTCCCATTAGCAATCTGAGGCATCATAGCAACGATCTCTCTGCGCGTAGCACGTGAGACATCGCCAGTGACGTTGATGTTGAACGTCTGTCCACCACCACTACCACCGTTCATGAAGTTGCCAACCTGATCAACAGGGACAACTAGCTCTCCTGGCTGTAGCATTGTAGGAACGCTGTCAGCATAGGATTTGGAGAACGGTGTGGTTGGTACAATACCACCAGCAGCAGCAACTTTCACGCCACCAAAGGCACCTAAGATCGTACCAAGGGAACCCCAGATACCACCGCCACCATCAGAGCCGTTGAGGCTAGCCATCAGGGTGTCGATAGCTCCACTAAGGAAGTCATCAAGCGGACTGAATAGACCCTCAGCGAAGTTGTCGATCACAGTAGATGTGAAGCTGTCCATTGTACTCTCTAGGAAAGACTTCCAGTCTCCGTCTTGCATAGCAGTAGAAAAGCTGGCTTGAATGCTGTCCAGTAGGCTCTCACCAATAGACGTTCCACTCTCGCCACCCTCAGGGCCACCACCGGAACCACCAATGCTAGCGACAACGACTGCCTCTGCTATAGCAGGGACAACTGGCTGCGCGCCACCAGCGGGGCCACCAGCACCAGCACCGGGGCTAACACTGAATGGCTTTAGAATATCCTTCAGCTCCGTTAGGAAGGGGTTGCTAGCACCAAGGAACTTCTCTGCTTCTAGGAGCCTGAGCTGTAGGGCAAGCATGGCATCTGTATTAGCAGCGTTTGCAGCGGCTTGGGTTTGCATTGCTGCCTCCTCATTGCCACCTTCCAGGCCCATAAGGGCACCAACGCTAGAGGCAGCGATCTTGTCCATCTGCCTGCCGAATTTCGCAGCAAGACCACCTATTGCAATATCCCAAGCGTTTGAGATTTCGTTGAAGATAAGCAGCAGCTGCACCTTCAGCTTCTCACCCTGCCACATAATGCGTAGGAACTCATGTCCAGCAGCACTTGCCATCAGGGAGAGAGCGCCACCCACTGACCCTGTGGCCGCTACGATCAGCTTGAACTTCTGTATTAGCTTGTAGATGATGACACCCATAGCAACAAAGGTTGCTACAATGCCCGCGATAAGAGCCGCTATGGCAATGAAGGGAGACAACAGCACAGCAAGTGCAGCGTTTATTGCCCACAGCGAAACTGCTGCTACACCAGCAGCAACACCAAGAGCCGCAATAGCCGTGGCTAGACCCACGAACCACTTGGCTGCTGTGGGGTGCCTGACTACAAGGTTGTTTAATATATCAGAGATAGATGTCATAACCTCAACCATAGGCGCTAGTGCGTTTGTGATGTTGCTTTTTATAGAGGTTGTGAGACGGGCGATAGCATCGTTGAAGTCCTCAGCTGCATCAGCCGCGCCTTGTTGTACAGTAAGGATGTTCTTGCCATCTTTGACCATCTGTTGGTAGGCCACGGTGTTAGTTGCGAACTCACGACCAAGCAAGTCCTCTGCCAGAGCCGCACGGACACCAGCATCAGCAATACCCTCAAGACCCGAAATGATTGCACCAAATCGCTCCTCTGGGCTAATGGCCATCATCTTATCGTAAGAGAGGCCAACAGCGTCCAAGCTGTCCTTAGCTGTAATTAGGCCACGTCCAGCATCTAGGACCAGGCCGTTCATCTTACGCAGGCCCTTCTCGAATGACCTTTGTGATATGCCCGCTTGACCTACGCCAAACTGCAGCCGTTGGTAGGCGTCAATGTTGATACCAATAGCCTTAGCGTTCTTGCTTAGGGCATCTGCATTTAGGAGCAGGGCCTTTGTGCCTAACACAGCCGCTAGTCCTGCAAGCGCACTAGTGACGCCGCCGGTCATCCTCTTCATGGAGCGCGCCCATGTCTTGGTTCTCTTTTGGGCCGATGTTAGGCCCTTTGTTAGCTTTGCGCTATCAACACCTAATCCGATACTGAGGTTAGCAATTGTAGCCATAGTGGCCTCCTGTTGTTGGTTGTTACCTTGACTTAGCCCTTTTCTTAGCTAAGGACTTAGCCTTCTTCTCGATAGCGGGGCCGAGGGTTGTCTTGAAGCGGTACAACATCCCATCCACCTCGTTATCAAATACTCTCTCCAGTGTGTGGTTAGCTGGGATTTCCCGTGTGCCAAACTCTACTGCAAGGGCCTGTGTCCAGAGGCTCCTGCCTGTCCAGAACCAACCCACTCGACCAGCTAGAATTGTGGTGCTGTTGTAGTGCTGGGAGTATAGCATGCGCTTCGTAGGCTTACCCACCTTCACAGCTACACTCTCTCTGAGCGTACCTTTGTCCTTTGGAGTACCTTCGCTCACCTTCGCCTCTAGTGGGGCCATAGCGGCCTTCACAGCGGGCCTCATGGCCTGTACAGCAGCTTTACCTGTGTACTCCTTCTGAAGGGCTAGTAGTGCCCTTTCCATTTCCCTTAGGCCCTTGACCTCTATTTTGATGTTAGCCATTTAGGTGCTCCTTCTAGGGGGATTGACAGCAGTGCGCTCTTGGCAAGGCTAGCCGCCTTAGCCACAGACCTGCTGGACTTACCTGCACCGAGGGACTGGTAGTCCTCTAGTTCAGCGTAGAGCTTGTGAAACTCAATGAGGGGGGTGGCTTTGTACTTCTTACCGGAGGCAATGGCAACCGCTGTCTCCTTGCTCAGATGCGCTTGTGCGAACTGTGTGTAGTTAGCCTGTGCCACACCGTAAGGCCCCCACAGACCCGCCTGTAAGGTCACGTAGAGGTTGTGTGCGTCGTCTAGTGGTAAGTCATCCACCGTAGCAAGTGAGGAGCCATTAGCCAACATAAGCGTCCTCACCTGTAGTAGCCACGATGCTTTTACTTTCCCGCGTTTGCTGCTGTCGGAGATAGCGCCTCTGGGATAGCATTAACGATGCGTTGGATAGCCGTTAGGGACAAGGCCCCAGTGATGTCATCAAAAGTTGCTACATCATCAAAGCTGTTGCCATCTTCGTCACACACTAGGTTGTTGAACAGCTCCTCAATGACAGTCTCATGGTCATCTTTCATTCGTGCCGCGAGGTTACCAAATGCAGCATCTACTGCCTTTGCGGACATGTTGCGGATGTAGACGCCTTCGACTGACAGAGCGATAGGTCCACTCGCCATAAGTTTTGATAGTTTAGCCATGTTGTTAATCCTTCTTCCAGCCGCTTGGGCTTAGTGTTGTTGTGTAAAATGTGTCAACGTAGTCTTGGGCCATAGCAATTGCTTCGCTGGCAGTCATCTCTTCAGAGACCATGAAGCGAGCGCCTAGCTCAAACACCATCTTCTTTTGGTTGCCCCGTGAGAACCAGAACTCAGGCTCCTCTTGTGGTTGGGCAAACTGGGACTGCGCAAGCATTGAGTGCAGCACCGTGTCGTCAATCATTGTTTTGGTTGTCATGTGTTTCTCTCTTGTGAATAAGGTGGCCCCCAGAATTAACTGAGGGCCGTTAGGTTAGGCAGCGTCAAGCCATGTCAGACCACCAGAACGAGCAATGGAAACATCCATTTGCACACGGTCGTCGATAGGAGCAGACACAGTAGCGTCAGCCACATAGCCATCGAAAGCAGCCCAAGTGACAGCAGCACCCTGTGTGAACTTCACAACAAAGGTGTGGATGGTCAGGCCATCGTCGTCACGCAAGCCAGTGTGGATAGCGTTGTCTAGGTTCAGCGTGACGTTGAAGTCGAACGAACCTGGATCCGCTTGACCTGGGAGCTTGCCCTTAACGTCGTCGCCATAGACTGGGATGTCGATGACAGTACGTGTCTTATTGAGCGAACCAATGTCAGCTACGTCCAAGACTTCGTTACCAGCAGCGGCAGTAGATGCCATGCTTGATACGTCTTTAGTAGCATCGACACTAGCCGAGTAGTAGAGTGTGGCAATAAAGCCAGCAGCGCGACCTGTTACAGAAGCCATAGTAATTCTCCTTTGAGAGTTGTGTTAATCGAGCAGAGTAATATCAATGATGACGCGATAGATCTTCTCACCGCTATCATTGAAGTTCTCAAGTGTGTTATCGACAGTTGACCTGCCGACAGTGGATGAACCCATAACTCCTGTGAAGCCGTGGAAGGCACCGATGATGCTATCCTTTAGAGTAGCAGCCTCAGAGTAGGTCTTAGTGTAGACATCGACCTGAAAGCGTGTTTCACGCAGGCCATAGGACCCGCTATAGAACGCCTCACGAATACCACCACGCCCACTGTAAACAACAGCAGGTAGGTCGGTAGTTCTTGCGATGGCTGGGTAGGCCCGTGTGGGCGTTACGGTTGTGGCTAACTTAGCCGCGAAGTCTTTAGTTAATTGCATGTCATCTCCTTAAACAACCGTGTCTTCGAGCAGGTCCACAAGGAACATGATCTCAGAGCGTTTGCTGTACATAGGGTCAATGCCAACGACTTCATAGTTCAAGCTGTCCACCTTCATGTAGTCACCTTTGACCACAGCGAGGGTGTTGGTGTTCTTGCGGGCGTAGCAAAAGAACTTAGTGGTATCGACAGTGCCAGTGCTCTTGACAGCATCCTTAAATGACAGGGTTGTCAGTTGGACACCTGTAGAGAACGACAGAGCACTTGAGTAGACTTCTTCGCCATAGTCATTGTAAGTAGCAGACCGCGTGTAGAAGTCAGCCTTCTTTGGATGTGACAGCATGCTACCAACCTCTCAGGGATTGCACCAAGCGCATAGCTGTAAGCTGAGTTGCATAAGATGCTTTGTCGGAGGCGTTGTTGCGGTTCTCAAAGAGTTCAGCAGCTACCAACAACACAGCACGACTTAGCTTCTGTGGGACCGCAGCAAGTGAGGTGGTATACGTGATGTAGCCAGCGTAGGTGGACGTGCCACTTCGACCAGATGGTTGGGCTGAATATTTGATAGTTGGATACTCGCCAGACACGTCAATGCGATAGTTAGTAGAAGCGTGAACCTGAGCGGCATTGTCTGTGTCCCAGTAGCTTACGACAACCGTAGAGGCTGACAGGTGTGGCAGGGTGGTGTCGTCGAATGATGTGACATTGATCCGAACAGATGTAGCAGTCAGATACTCCCCAAGGAAGTCTGACAGGTATTCCTCAGCAGCTAGGAGAATGTCTTGAAGCTCAGTGTCGTAGGAAGTGTCACCGAACAACAGCAGGTGAGTTTTTAGTTCTGCTACGGTTGTCTGGGAGGTGGTAGCAGGGGTTGTTACTTGATAGTCCATATCTTCTCCTTAGTTGTTGAGGTGACCCCCAAGCGAATGCTCAGGGGCCAACAAGGTTAAGAAGACTAGGCAGCAGCCATCTTCAGTGTCTTCAGAGCAGAGTTGTCCCAGTTGGAGATGCCCGAACGCATTTCTGCATAGTAAGCATATTTACCTGGAACTGTCTGGTCATAGCGACCAACAGAAGCAGCAGCACGTTGTGCAATGACCAAGCCACGCTTGAAGTCACCAAAGGCACCAGTGATAGCGTTAGCAGCAGGAGCAGCCATGTAGCCGTTTTCATAAACTGGGGCACCGAACAAGCGGAAGCCACCAAGTTGTGGGTCAAACATAAGCTCAGAACCTGTGCCGCTGTTGGACAGTGTGCGCAGCTGGTTCATGATTTCGCTAGAGAACATGAAGGCACCAGACACGCGGGATGCTGGCTCAATTGAGTAATACAGGTCAACGATTTCAGCCCATGTGATTGCATCAGTTGCAGCAGCAACCTTACCAGCAGTCATTGTGGCAAGCTCAGTTACGTGCTCAGCAGCTTCGATAGACGCTACTTCAGCAAGCATGTCCTGTGCCCAGAACTGGTCGAAGCCTGGGATGTCGTTGACAGCTTCAATGGTCACATCTGTGCGAGCGTTGAAGGTCTGAACGATCAGAGTGGTTACGCCGACCGATGCGTTGCCGTTGTCAGCTACGTCTTTAGTTGCACCAGCGTTTTGAGCGGAGTGCGAACCAGCACGAACAGGCAAGTCAATCGCTTTGCTTGTGGTGTTCATGACAGATGCCAACTGACGGATTGGGTTGCCGTTGAAGATCGAGCCGATAAGGCCGAAAGTCTCAGTTGCACCACCAGTCACGTTGCGACCTTCTGTGATTGCTTTAAGTTCCACGTCAAAGTGGTTCTTGCCTGTTGCTTCAAATGACTTAGAGAAGCCTTCGGATACGGAGTTCATGTGCTTGATTTCCTCATGAGTTGCTTTAAGTAGTGCAGGTGCAGGCATAGCGTCGAACTTGGCTTCGAGTGTTTCGAGAGCGCCTTTGAGCTCAACGATTTCAGCTTTGTCTGCTTTGGTTTCGATAGAAGCGTCGACGTCAGCTTTAACAGCGACAGTTTCGAACTTAGTTTCTACCTGTGCCTTGATAGCTTCAAGGGCTTCATTTACTTCGATAGACATGTTCATCCTTTCAGAGATGATAAAGACATAGGTGCAGCATTCCACTGCGCGTTAGTCTAAGGGTTTTGGGTTGGTCGTGTATTAGAGCATTCCGCCCCAAACTGGTTACAGCTTAAAGCCTGCTAGGGCCTCAGCTAGTGTTTCTTTGAAGGCATCAGCTTCACGGAGGTTCTTAAGACCTTTCCAGCCAGAGAGGAACAGAGCCTCACATTCGGACTTGGTCAGGCCCCCCTCGATCAGGTGCTTCTTGAGTGCAGCTGTCTCGATGAACCCATCGTCAGACTTGACAGACATGATCTGTGCTTGGTCGTTAGCTGGGTTGAGGACAACAGAAGTCTCCACAAGTTCGATCTCGTTGAACGTGCGACCACCTTCGTCATTCTTGGTGTAGTCAGCGCTACGGAAGCCAATGGACACAGATGATACTGCATCACGCTTCATGAGCTTGTAGACGTCAGAACCTTTGGTGGTCTCAGTGTACAAGACACCAGTGCCAACAACACCATGCTCATCAGCCTTGAGGTCCGTCCACTCACCGATAATAGATGTGTGGTCATGCTCATAGAACATTGGGAGCTTCTTGGTTGTTGGGTTGAACTTAGCGATGTAGCTATCCAGAGACCCTTTGGCCATGATATCATCAACAACATCAGAGTTGCCGAATGTTGTCAGGTAAGCTGAGATAGTGCCCGCAGGGGCATCAGCTTTGGTCTCAACCCGTAGTGGGATTGACTTACTTATCATCTTCATTAGATGCATCCTTCTTCTTTGTGAGCTTAGTGAACTTCCAGCCTTGAGCCTCTAGGCCCTTTCTGTCAGCGCCATAGCCAGCCTCTATACCGTCTAGGTTAGAGCGTGTGTAGGTGATGCCATTAGGCCTCTTGATCGTCCACATCAGGTGTCTCCTCTGCAATTGGTGTTGGTTCCTTTGGCTTGTCTTCCTCAGCCATAGGACTGTAGCCCATTAAAGCGCGAGCCTCATCGACCGTAAGAATACCAGAGCCAACGGCATCGACAGCCACAGCAGTGGATTGCTGAAGGTCTCCACGAAGGAGGTCAGAGCTATCAAAACGAATGGTCAGGTTAGTACCACCCAACAGGCCAGCTGTGAGCTTCTGCTCAATCAACGTAGTCAGAGGTGCCACACTGTCACGGTAGAACGCTGTGTTGCGCACTTGAACGTTGCTGTACTTAGCGCCACTGAAGATTTCCAGCATGTGACTAGGGATACGGAAGACAGCACCAATGCGGGCTGTAGTCTGTTCCTTGAGCGACTGGATGTCACCATCAGCAGGGCTTAGTGGTGTGAGCTGTTGGAAGGTAGCACCGCCACCGATGACAGCTACTGAGCCGCGTGTGGTCCCGCCTTTGCCGAACTTACGTGACCAAGCATCTGTGAACGCCTGAGCAGTAGCTGGCTCAACATCCTCTGGGAAGCTAACAATGCCAGAAGCAGATGTGCCATTGACGAAGGTATCAGCAATCAAGATGTCGATAGCGTTGTCGATAGCTACCAGACGTGATGTCTGCTTGACCCGTGAGAGGCCTTGAGCTTCAGCACCAACGAAGTCACGTAGGTGGATGATCTCTTTCTCTGTGTAGATCTTCTTGTTGAGAATGAATGTGCGCTTGCCCGACATGGACAACACAGTCTCTACTTCAGCTGCTGGTAGTGGAACCAACTCAACGACCTTACCAGAGGATGTAGTGATCTTCTGGATGTAGCAGTTGCCATAGAGCATGAGGTCCACCACGATACCGTAGAGGAACTCGTATTGGCTCTGTGAAGCGTTAGGTGTAGCCAGTAGGTCATTGACGTAGTGGTTTACAGGGCTGAACGATTTGTCACCCTTGGTCATTACAGCCACAGGCAATTGAGACACAGCTGTACCCAATACGCTCAAGCATGTGAACACTGTGGCGTTGGTCATTGAGGTCTCAGGTGTTACCGCCTGTGCGCTGTGGGGGTTAGCACCGATGGCAAACGTAAAGTTGCCACTGGTGGTTGGGATGTCGTCTGTAGCATCAGAAGGCCGTAGCCAATCTAAGAGTGATGGCATCATGTGCCTCCTTTGTTAATCCATGTAGAAGCTGAACTTCTTTGGCTTTTCCTGTTGCAGTATTGCACGACCGATAGCCATAATCATTGCTACCACAGGGTCAATCTTGAGTGCAGGGTCAGGCCCCTTGCGAACCTTGATGTTCTCGTTAGCGTCTGTGTAGACTTCCGCGTTGTTGAAGCACCAAGAGAAGAATGGATCCCCTAAGTGCTGGATAGCCCTATTGCGAATGACGACCTCAGCTTCTTTAGATGCTGGTGACATAGCCTTCATGCTCTGGTCAAAGCGTACCATTGGCAAACCAGCATCAGTCAGCCGTGATGTTAGGTGGACAGCAGACCAACTATCGAATGCCACCTCCTTGACCTGCTCACGTTCTGCAAGTTCCAACAGGTAGTCATAGACTGCATCATGGTCAGCTACGTTGCCCTCAGTGACCCTCAAGGCCCCACTCTCAGCTGCCATGTCATAGACTGACCTGACGTGCTTAGGGCAGGACTTGAATGCCTCCTCAGGTACCCATGCTTGGAAGTTGACGTAGAACTGACCACCAGAGGCCCAGAGAAGGGCAACAGCAGTGAGGTCTGACGTTGCCCCTAAGTCCATGCCTACGTAAAGCGGGAGGCCCTCAGTTGGTAGCTCAGAGGTTGTGCAAGCGTTCCACAAAGCCACATCCATCCAAGCCTCAGCAGTGCTAAGGAACTGGTTGCAATACTTGACCTTGAAGTTCACAGCTTTGCTAGGGATGTTCTCGGCTTCCTTCATCTCCTCCATGAGGAACTCAAGGGAGACGCTTAGGCCTAGGTTAGGGTTAGCTTTGATCCAGACTTCCGGATCGTTCCACTCGTCACCTTCCTCTAGCTGATAGGCTAGGGTAAAGACGCGCTCGTCATCCACTAGGCCCTCAAGCACCTTCTTACCGTAGTCCAAAGACTTCATGAAGGGGTTGCTCTCAGCGCCCGTCTGACCTGTTGTGATCATCCAAGTCTGTGGTGATAGCTGTGACCCCATAGAGGACGTAACAACATCAAACAGGTTTTCGTCACGAATAGCAGCAGCCTCATCGATGATAGCCAAACGAATGTTTAGACCATCGAGGCGCTTGCTCTCCTTTGACAGAGGCCAGTAGCGTGTCCAATTAGCCTTGTTAGACATAGCCGATACTGTACGGTTGTAGCTGGGTATCAAGCGTTGATCTGATGTCTCAGCCATTCGACCTGACATGTTCCAGACCAGCTTAGCCTGTTCCTTTTGTGTAGCCATAGTGACTAGCTGAGATCCTTCAGGACCAAAGCGTAGCTCATAGAGACCCACAAGGGCCAACACTGTAGACTTAGCATTCTTACGACCAACCAAAGAGATCAAGCGTGTGTAGCGTCTGATGCCATCGTTGAGCTTGTCCACCCAGCCGTAAGCATTAGCTATCAAGAATGCCTGCCAAGGGGATAGCTCAACCTGTTGGCCTGCTACCGTGCCTTCGACGTACTTGAACAGCTGCATAAACCCTAGGGCATGATCTGATAGCTCATTAGAGAACTCCCAGCGGAAGCCCTCAGTGTGTTGGTTAGTGTTTAGGTCGTTGAGGAACGACTGGCACTGAAGCCTGATGTATTTGTTAGCTAAGATCGTCCCATCTGTTACGTCTGTAGCGTATTGGATTGCATCTGATGTCAGTGCCATATTGTTTCCTTATGTTTTATATAGTGCCTCTAATTGCTTCATTGAGACCATCTGTAGATCGTACTGACCATCGCTGACCAGACGCTTAACGGCAACACCACGCCAATAGTTACGTGCACTGGTGCCTGCGTAAGCATCATTATTCTTGCCCTTGAAAGAGCCAGCAACTAAGCCGTGCAGTCGCTTGCCTGAGCTAGTGACGTGTGTGCTGTAGTCGAGGAAGTGCGAGTGGCCCACAGTAGCTGACTGATGGCCTTTGACCAGCAGAGAGCGAGCGTGGTTGTCACCACTGATAGGACGACCCATAGCACCTGATGTGAGGTAGTGCGCGTAAGTGATGCCGTCGATGTCGATAGTACCAGCAGCAGCGCCCTCATAGTCAACCACGTCATCAAAGCGATGCTCTAGCTGTAGGTGGCCCATTGAGATACCGAACTTGTCGCCTTGCATCTCTGGTGCTTGTTCTACAGCCCGTGTGATACGGTACTCATGGTTCCCTACGCAGAACACCTTACGGATGTTCTTAGGCACCTTGTGGAACGTGCGGTCAAAGCTCTCAACAGCACAGTTGACGTCAGCTTCATATGATGCCCCGTGGAACGATCCCTTGCCTTTGTCAAAGCTGTTGAGCGAGTGCATATCAGCAGCGTCACCGATGTTGATGATGACGTCAGGCTTTAGGTCCTTGATGAACTGGTTGAGCAGATCAAATCGATATAAGTCTTCAGAGGGCTTAGCGTGGCCGTCTGGAATTACTAAGTGTGTTGTCATGTTGTTTCCTATGTGTAGAGGCAGACGGCATGGTCCCAGTCTGCAAGGGTTTGTGCGAAGTCGCCTAGCTCAATGACCTCCTCAAGCGTTAGGCCTGCTTGGAGTGCATGTTCTAGCGTTGCCATAGTGTAGTCTATTGGTTGGAACTCTGGTTTCTCTTTCATGTTGTCTCCTGTGTGGGTAGGCAGGCCCGAAGGCCTACCGACTGTTTTATGTAAAGATACTAACTAATGTAAAGTCAGGGGCTGTAGCTGTGTTAGTGGTGTTGTCATTGCAGCCCCCCTTGGACTATGAACGCCACAACAGCACTAGCAAATAGTGTCATTACGACCTTCATGAACCACTTGAAGTAGTCCTTAATCTCATTGACGTCATGCTTGTTCTCTACAACGTCCTTGTGCAGTAAGCGGTGCCGTAGATCTAGGTCGGTGTGAGCGCCCTCTAGGTCGTAGAGGCGGGTAATATGGGTGTCTAGGTCGTCTGAGACCTCTTTGACTGTACGTCTAGCCATAAGAGGCCTCCTTGTTTGAGTTATTTCTTAGTGAGGCCTCTTGTGATGAAGTAGGCCCCGAATACGATCATCTGCAACTGCCAGTATTGGTCTGACAGCACATCTGTAGTGCCAAAGCCGAACACCTTGTCCCAGACGATCACTTTGAAGTTGTAGATCACGAATGGGAGAGCGAACAATGGACGGATCCACCGTGTAGCCCGGTTAGCTTGCTCAGCAATAAGGACTTCCTGACGTGCTTCTAGCTGATGAATAGCTACATCTGCTTGGATGCGCTGTTGGTCAGTTGTAGCGTTAGCCTGAAGGGTCTTAGCAGCCATTAGGTCTGTAGCGACCTTAGCAAGCGGATTGATTAGCGAAAGCAGTAATGCCAGCATAATTAGCTCCTGTTCTTGAATAGGGCCGCTAGAAGGGCCATGAGAGCCGCTAGGAGGCCACCTGTGGGGCCTTGAGGGCCTGTTAGGGTAGTGACACTAGGCTCAGAGATAAATAGCTCTCGTTCAGCCTCTCTGCGACGTGTTAGGCCCTTGAGGACCTTCTTGCCTTGCTTGTCCCACCGAAGCAACTCATTAGCTGCATCAGAATAGCGCCCTGCGTTGATACGCTTGAGCAATGTTGAGCTACGAAAGTTAGTAGCGCCTAGGTTATAGACGAAGCTACACAAAGCATCATATTGGGGCTGTGTGAGGGCCACTTTGACCTCCTTGTTCACAGCTTTCTCAACCCAAGCTAGATCATGCACCAATAGGGCACCAGCGCCAGCCTTAGTGATGACCATGCCCAGCTTAGCAGTCTTTGTGTGACCATAGCCAATAGTAGGCACATCATTAGGCGTGGGCATGTACGCTTGTAGGCGTAGGCCCTCGAATGTCTTGATCAGGTCAAGCCCTCGCTTACTGATTTTCATGATAAGCCCCATTGTGCTACAAGGCGGGCCTCAACAGCGTCTTGGAAGCTATCATAGGTGCCTAGGTTAGTTTGTACGCCATTGCGTGTGATGTCTGCGCGCCACCCGTGTGTGACCTTAGAGACGCCCCTGATGCCTGTAGTGTTAGTAGAGGCTACTGGTGGGGTCTTCATGAGGAACTCAGGCACGCGTGTGGTTGTGGTGAAGCCGAACTTGTAGACCTCATGTGTGCGTGGGTTGTCTGTGACGAATAGGTTGTTCATTGTGTTATCCTTGTGTTGTGTGTGTGTGTACCTAGGTGATCACTTGACCAACCTAGGCTTAGCATTGAGGAAGTCGGCAATAGGGTCAGCAACCTCATATGGGTCAGTGTCCTTAGTGCGGTCATTCTTAGCGCGTGTGGATGGCGTCAGTGAGTACTCACCCAGCATGATACGCATCTCCTTCTGTAGCTCAATCATTAGTGTGATGGCCAGCTTACTACCAACCCTGGCAGCCACACCCTCATCACCATAGACCTGTGCCGCCTGTACGTAGGCATCGTATAGATCCACGATCTGACTGATGTAGAGACTGTCGACCTCACCTGATGTCAGGCCCTCATCGTACAGTAGTTTGCTGAAGCGTTCGAACAGCTCAGCCTTGTCTGTTGTGTAGTTGTTCGTGATGTACTGCTCAGGCTTAACCTTCACTGCATTCTTTTGCTCGATACCATCGTGCCGACCGGCGCGGTAGGTGCCATTGAGCTTGTGTTCTGCTACGGATTTCTTACCGTTGCCGCCTGAGCGTCCCTTGACACCTGCCATTTGTAGTCCTCTCTGATGTTTTTAATAAACTTGGGTATTTACGGGCAGCATGCCCCAAAGGTAATTTTTTGCACGCCATGGAATGGAGTAACGATGCTTCAATAACGCTTGCGTTTAAGCAACATTGTTACGGAAGTCATGGAACGTGCCCTTGAGTTCTTCCCGGGTCTTCCAGCTGTGGCACGATCTGCACAGTGACTGCAGGTTATTAGCATCCCACATCAGCCGCACGTTACCTGTGTGTGGTATCACGTGGTCGCAGTCGCTGGCTATGGTTACCAGGTCAAAGCCCAGACACCGTTGGCATAGTGGCGCCTTCGATAGCTGAGCTCCCCTGACTTTCCTCCACCTTGCGGTGCTGTAAGCCTTAGACCTGCTGAGATTACCACGATCATGTGGATCTTTGGCCTCTGTTGGTCTGTGCGTAGCCTGCCTCTTGTCCAAGCAGTTGTCGTCACTACACGATAGAGCAGCGCACCCAGCCCTTGTGCAGGCTCTTGGTGAACTAGATGGCATGATCACCTCTCTTTCATCCACTCGACCGGGATCAACCAGTCGGCGTATAGGAACCCATGACGCTCGCACCAACCTCCGTAGGTCTGTGTGGATGTCTTGGATAGCCTCGTGTTGCTGTTGTTAAATACGAAACGGATGTCTAACTCAGGGTGCTGTGCCTTAACCAACAGATGCTTTGATCTATCACTAGAAATGAAGCGGCCCTTTGTTTCGATTATGATACCGTTCGAAAGTCTAAAGTCTGGTGTGTACGTCCGCGGCTTGGCCGTGAACTTGATCTTGAACTTTTCATATTCATAGTCTACGTTGTACCCCTCTAGATGTTTAGCGTTGTCTTGCTCAAGGCCAGATCGATAGCCAGCCTTGAGTGCCGATTGTCTTAGCTTCGAACGCTTGGCGGCTGCCATACTTGGCCCTCCTCACGTCGTAGCCATAGAAGTCTTGCGTTTTCTATAACCTTCTCCTCGTTGTAATCATAGGCGTCGAGGCAGATGCCAAACAAGTCCTGCTCTGATGTAGCATGAGCAAGCAGCTTGCCAGCTTTCACTGGACCAACACCCTTGATGCCGAAGATGTTATCAGCCTTGTCACCCATCAAAATCTGGGTGTAGAAGAACTGTAGTCCCTCGAATAGGTCAACGCTTACCAGCGTGTCACGGTTCAGGTTGTAGTGCCAGCAAGGAACCTGCAGGAAGTCTTTGTCGATAGAGGCGATGATAGCATTCGGCCCCAGCGCTGTGGCTCGGGTGGCGATGTCGTCATCTGCTTCTTGGTCGACTGAGACCTTTGCGTTGTAGGCTTCCACTAAATAATCACGGAGGCCAGGCAGATGCTCAGGCTTAGGTTTGCCCGAACGGTTCTGCTTGTAGGTCTCTTGGATGTCGTAGCGGAAGTTGCCCTTACCTGTGATGAACATCTCGTAGTTCTCGGAGAAGAGGTCGAAGGATGTCGCCGCCATAATGTCTTCCACCATGACGTCAATCTTGTCGCAAGCATCCCCTAGCGGTTGCCCCTCGCAAGAGAAGGCAGCACGATAGGTTAAGATGTCACCATCTATCAGGACTTTCGTCATTAGAACGTGTCCATGTCTACAGATGAACCACCACCACCGGTGAACTCGACGAGCTCGCGGACAGCGATCTTCTCCAAACGTTGGATTGACTTCTTACCGTCAGCCCAGACGGATACCTTGACGGTAACTTTGGAGCCATTACCGACTTCGCCGTCGTCTGTCATAGACCACTTCTTCAGGCTCTCGCCCTCACGGAAGTCAAAGACTGTAGGTGAACCACCCCACTCGGAAGCGAAGGCGTGGACGTTAGGACGCTTGAGCTTCAGGAACTTGCCTGTGCCAAGGGTCTCATTGCCGATCTTGATTGTGTCGTGGCCCATTGAGGACACGGGCGCACCAGCCTGGAAGAAAGCTTCGAAGCCATCTGTGGTCTCAGGATAGAAGTTGACGTTGTACTGTCCCTGTGTTTTCTCATGGTATTCGTTGTCGTCCATGTTCTCTGGGAAGATCCGCGCGTATTCTACGAACCCTGTCATCGAGACGATTGTTGTTGTACCTTTAGCCATTAGTGTATCTCCGCATAATTATTGCCCACTGCGTAGTCTACGTCAAGTGGAACATTGAGTTTCATTTTATCGTTGAGCTTGCCCTTGCAATCAAGAAGCACACGCTCTGTTCTTTCGTAGTCATCAGTAGCCACGATGATTTCATCATGGAACTGGCCGATGACTTTCTCACCCGCAGCCTTAACCAGCATAACGAACTGGTCAAAGCAGTAGACACCGGTGCTTTGGTTTGTGGTTGACCAACGATCTTTTTCAGAACGCAGGCTGTGCCAGAAGCCAGAGACCTCGTTTAGGATCCATGCTTCGCCGTTTATCTCTCGTACCTTTCTTGTTTCTGCTATCTTCTCGACGGCCCAGTTGCGGCCCCAGTACGCTTTGATGAGTGCCTGGGCAGCTGTGGTCTTTAGGCCAGTTGTTCGCGATAGAGTGGATGCACCAACGCCATAGACACAGGAGTAGTTGGCGGCCTTGTAGCCTTTACGGATTGCGCCAAGGTTGATCTCACCTGCATTGTGCTGGTCAATCTGTTCTTGGGTTACCGCGCCTGCGTGCTTAGCAAGATCCAGGTGTGGGTCGAAACCCTTGATCTGCATCTCTGCAACGTAAGCAGGGTCGATGGGTTGCATGTAGTGTCGTTTGGTCGTGTCCTCTAGGGATACCATATCACAACCAACCAGCTGCTCATCCTCTGGTGCTATCAGGCAGCCACGTAGTTCTTTGCCCCAGGGCTTGTCAACCGCGGGTAGGTTTACTAGTGGCTTACGATGCTTGAAGCGGAAGGTATTTGTTAGTCCTGCGATACCAGCTGACAACCAGCCATCAACTTCGCATTCCAGATAGGCATTGACAGCACTGAGCCTGTGGCTAGTGACTGTTAGGTTCTCTAGTAGCTTAATCGAAGGCGCAACTTCAGCGAGCTTCAGGACGCTTGGGCACAGCTCAGAGCCATCCCGTAGTTGTGGGATCTTACGCTCTTCACCGAAGTTCTCACCACGAACATATTTGAATGTCTGTGGCTTCCAACCGAGATCATAGAGCCAGTCTTTGACCTGAGTGTGGCTGCTAGGGTTACCAACCTCGTTCTTGACCAACACAGTGATAGGCTGATTGGTTGATGCTGGTAGGTAGTTCTCGCGCAGCACTTGTTGCCACTTGAGATTAGCGACCGATGGATTGCCGTCCTTCTTGAACAAGCGCTCCGCTGCTGGTGGCCTTACGACCTTGCACAGCGGCACCTCGGGCATTGCAACTGCAAGCTGTTGGTGTGCGCTTTCCTTCATCTGTTGTAGTGTTGCTTGTAGCTCTTGGGCTTTAGGCACGTCTAAGCGCCAGCCGTAGACCTCTTGATCCCGTGCGCATTGCATCTTGAATGCCAGGTAGTCAGTCAGACGCTTGGCTTCACCATCTTCACGGTAGAGCCGGTTGAGCTTACGCTCTAGGAGCGACAGTACCTCGAGGTTGATCTTGACGTCTTCCTCACACCTGTGCTTGTAGTCTTCATAGGACAGTGTGTCCCAATCAACGATAGGTGGCTTAGGAACGCCCACTGTGACGCCCCAGTCTCCTAGGCCGTGACGAATGCGCTTTGGTTCTAAGTACCACGACAGCGGTAGGGTGTCGATGATGTCAGCATCTGTGTAGATGTCGAACATCTGTAGAGCTGGTAGGTCGAAGGCTACGATGTTGTGGCCCACGATAGTTGTTGCTTTGTGCAAGACCTCCTGGATAGTGCTGAGGTCACTGGTGCTATGTACTACACCAGAACCAACCACCGACCACGAGAAGACGTGGATCTTAGTCAGCTTGTTGAGTAGCCCGTCGCTCTCTAGGTCGAATACGATTTTCATGTTGTCTGTTCCTTATAGTGGTGTCAGGGTAAAGGTCTCAGGATTGAATAGCATCTCACCTGCGAAGCCTTCTTCCGACGTTGGTCTGTTCTTTTGGATGACCAGCTTTGTTGTGTTCCTGTCCTCGAAGTCCTCAGCATCTTTGTTACGCTGTAGGTCAATCACGACAGAGGCACGCTGGACGATCATTTTGCAGTATTTGGCATCTCCGTCCGAATTGGTGTGTGCTATAGTTAGTATGCCAACATTATATTCAGCAGCAACCTTAGACAGTCGGATAGCCAACTGGGCTAGCTCACTCTCTTTGTTCGTATCGGATGCGACTGTTATCGTGTCTTGGATTGGTTCAATCATGACGAACTGACATCCGTAAACGGTAGCCATCATCTTGATCTGCTGGACCAGCTCATCTGCGCCATCGTTCTCACGTAGCTTGAACTGGTAGAAGTGTTCTGTTTCCGCTAGGCGCTTGATGCTTGCACGGACTTCTTCGGTCTTTCCTTTTGCCTCAATGGCATCTTTTCGTGTCATGTTATCGTTAAGGTCGTAGGATACCAACCCCAGCACAGAGCGCAAGGGGATCTCCTCAAGGTGGCATGTGGCAAAGGTGACGCCACGGTTAATGAAGTTCCACTCTAGGAAGCGGAAGACTTCCGTCTTACCAACACCAGTAGCAGCTTTAAAGACTGTGAAGTGACCACGGTGGAGACCCATAGCTTTGCTGTCGAACTCTGGAATGCCTGTGGGCACGAAGGAGTGCTCAGGTGTCTCATCGAACAAGCTCAGCAAGTCAGCTTCAGAGTGAAGCAGGTTGTCAGGCATGAACCTAGCGGCACCAAACCAAGCAGCCTTATACTCAGCAGCTTTACCAGCAACTAGGAAGTCATTGGCATCCTTGTGGATACTGTGATCCACACGATAGGTCTTGTGTGGGAACAACGCGTTCACCTTCTGGGCTACTTCGTCACCTGGGCCATCAGCATCAACCGAGAGGATGATCTTTTGGAAGCTGTCAAGCCATGGGATGACGTTCTGCCAGAAGTCCTTAGAGGGGACAGCTGACGGTAGTGAGACGACTGGAGTAGCATAGCGTGAGCTAGCACCTCCGAGCATCTGCCAAGCTGACATAGCGTCTAGCTCGCCTTCAGTGATCGTGACCATCTTGGATGTACCAGCAGTAAAGCGGTTCTGGCCAAACAAGCTGTCCATCTTACCTGTGGCCCTGAAGTCTTTAGGGAACAGGCGTGTCTTTGTGGCCCCTGAGGGGTAAGTGTAGGTCTGTGACAAGGGTGAGCCGTCTGGGGCTACTAGGGTTTTGACGCCATAGTGCTCCATTGTGCCGCTTGCGATGCCACGTAGGCTGGTATAGATGCCGCCTGCTTCTTGTGTTGTAGTAGTGGGTGTGAAGTCTAAGTCCGCCAATGGGTAGAGTGCCAGGGTCTCTTCTGAGTACCGTTGGCCCCCTTTGGGGTATGAACTACCACAACTAAAGCAAACGCCAACCATCTTCTCTGTGTTGTAGCTAAAAGCATCGCTACTGGGACAGGTGGGACAAGGTTGGCCTGTGAGCTCAGCCATTGTCGTAGCCTTGAGCTTCTTTGCGGTTGAATGTGATTGTGCCGTCTGGCATCTGGTAGTAGGTCATGTGTTATCCTTTGTTATTTTAAGACAGACAGAAGGCCGCTTAGGCCGACTATTGCTGCATATGCTGATGCTGCCCAGAATGTGACTGGGTTGGTGGTGGATGCTGCTAATGTAGCCAATAGGGCCACGATTGGAGCGCTGATGAGTAGAGCTAGGATGAGCTTAACCATCATAGCTCCGGGTACATTCTGTGGCCGTAGTGGTACTCACTGCGCAGCTCCTCAAGGAAGTACTCGTGGTCGATGTCGTCCTGGATAGCTTCGAATAGCTCAGGGTTACGATCCAATAGGAGCATCAGGTAACGCTGTGTTTCTTCCGTGTCCATTTGTGTGATACGAATGAGGGCGTCATGTGTGTTTTGTGTCATCTTATGTTGTCCTTATGTTAGCATATGATCTCTTGTAGACCTATTGCTTACGAGTGCCCCCTTACCCCCACAAAGTGAGGTAAGAGTAGCGGCGTTAGTGCCGCTTTTGCTGTTCAGTGTCCAGATCCTCTAAGGAGGGTGGAAGGGTCATATGATCTCTTGTGAGCCATTGCCTTACTCGTGCCCATTTGATAAACCAGTGTTGTCTGGCGAGGTTTCTTTCCTCTATAGTGGTGCTTTTTAAATAGCGCTTGTTTACAATGGCTTACGCGGCCATGAAATGGACGAGAAAAGGGCTCCTGGTGTCATCCAGAAGCCCCCTTTTGGTAGTGTTTTAGCAGCTTATGCGAACGAATAGTCTGTATCGATCACACCGTCCAGGTCTAGGTTACCCATTGTTGGTAGCTCAATATCACCACCAGATAGCTCATCATTGAGGCTACCGGCTACTTCAGTGCTATAGAGCTCAATGAATTGCTCCCGGATGATGTTAAAGAAGCGACCAGCATCAGCTGCATGGCAACCAAAACTGTCATGGATCATTGCTAGGCTGTGCATCTGCTCCTTAGAGGCCGCAACGGCAACCATACGGATGTGTGTGGCGTCGATGGAGTGGATGACGTTAGGAGAGATAGCAGACGCCATCTTACGTGTGTCCACAGCGTCCGTGGGGATGGCGTACTGAGGCCGAGCAACACTGTCACCTATGCGGATGTCCAGTCGCTTGGCCTTTTTAGCCTTATACTTCTGAACAACAGGCAAGCCATCAGGTGTGGTCCACTGTGTGGCCTCTTGCTTACCACGCACACACTTCTGCAGCCAGTTCTTAGCCTCAGAAGCCTTCACGACAGTCTTTTCGATCTCTGCAAAGGTGATCTTGGCCAGGTAGTTGCAAGCCGTGAACAGCTCATCCTTAGCAAAGGCCTCGCTGCCTCCTCCAAGAACCTCAGCTTTGATCTGGTCAGTCATACCAGCAACCTCAGATGAGTAGCCATAGGTCATCGTGGGCGTCTTGAACAGCTTACGCGTCAGAAGACCTGAGTTAACCCACTGTGCTGCAAGATCGTCCTCAGAGGCCTCTAGTACAGCCACCACAGCCTCTTTGACAGTAGCGTAGATGTCTTGGCGGTCCAGGTTAGCAACCAGGTTGACCTCACGGCCACCAATATCATCCTTGAACATAGCAGAGAAGTGTTGTAGGCCAGAGCAGGAACCATCAAAGGCAACTGGCAAGGTGCTTAGGAAGTCGTCTGGGTCAGCACAGTAGCCTGCCCACTCTAAGCAGCCTCTAAGGAAGCCCCAGGGACTGTCAGCACCAATCCAGAAGTCTTTGTTAGGACCGAATGGGTTGCTGGCGACATCCAGGATCTTGCCTTCGTTAGCATAGACCCACTCAACACGCTCACCAAGTGACAGCTTGTCCTCACCGAACTCGTTAGCGATGTGGATAGCTAGGAAGTTCTCAGCCTCACCAGTGATGCGCTTGCCCTCAGAGAAGGAGAGCAGAGCCTTAGCCAACTTGTTACCCTGTGGTGACAGACCGTCCACCATTGGGTAAACACGTCCTCTCCAGTCCATATTATGTGGGAACCAGATGGCCTCATATTCTTTGAATTCCTCAGCAAGACCGAGGATAGAATTCGCACTCACACGGATGCTTGTGCGCTTAGGCCGGTTGTCCTTATAGTTGAACGGGAGACAGTCAACATCCAGACCATCATCAAACGCTGCCTGAGCTATCCCCAGGAGCCCTGTGTGGACGCTCCAGGCTGTACGTTGAATGATGTTGATACTTTGCCTAACAGACGACAAGTCAGCGTCCAGGAGGGCCTCTGTGTGACCTTCAAAGCGTGTCTTAACGAGGGGCTGTTTTAGCGTAAGGTAGCCACCACTCCCAAACACATCCCACTCGAATGGCTCGACGATCATTGGGAGGTAAACAGGGGAGAATTCAGGGCACAAATTCATGACCTCGATCATCTCCATGGTGGCCTCAGTTGGCACCAGTTTGTGGAAGGAGCTCTTACCCCGGCCAACAAGCACCTCCTCAACCAGACCAACTTGAGTGGCTAGGTTAATCAAGGTTATGCCAACCTTAAGCTGGTCCTCAACCGGCCACGCAGATTGCATGTTGAAGAAGGCGAGCGTGTCTACCACAACTCGCTCCTTGCTGTTGTCATTACCCAGGGCGCGTTTGGTACTAGTCTCGATGTGCTTCACTAGGCCCTTCTTTTCCTTGTCACTCCCAAGCTCAGCCATTGTGATAGCGTTAGAGACTGCCATGCCAATGTTGATAGCAGTTGCAGTGGTCTTAGCCTCATCGTGGCCTAAGCTGTTGACGATTGTCTTGAGCGCCAGGTAGACCACAGCCTCAAGGTTAAGCTCCTTAAGTAGCAATGATGCTTGTGACTTACGCCTGACAAGCTCCTGCGACTTGATGAACTCCTCGAGGGAGCCTACCATGCCGTCAATGTTAGCTTTAATAAGCTCGCGCCCATGAGCTGTGTTGCTCTGGCCCTCACTTGTGCGTGCGGCCTCAAGCTGCTTTAGGAACCGGGAGTAACCCCGGTCCTGCATTTGTGCCTCTAGTTCGAATTGTGTGTACATGCTTCATTCCTTCAGTTGATACGCCAGCGGCGCGTCGTGTTCATAACCAGCAATCTGAAAGTCGTCGGGTGTAAACCCCTGCAGGGTGTTTTGTTTTGTGAATGTGAATTGAGGTAGCTGTCGTGGCTTGCGGGTCAGTTGGGTGAAGGCTGTAGGGATGTGCTCAGCGTAGATGTGAGCGTCACCGATAACCATCGTGACCTTACGCGGCTTCATGCCAGCCAGACTAGCAAACTGGCAGACCATGGCGCTCGCTAGCAGAGCATCTGCAGGCACACCAATCATCCAGTCACCAGACCGTTGTGTCCAGATAAGATCCAGGTGCTCACCATCTGACCAGAACTGGTAGGAGTAGTGGCAGCAAGGTAGATCCACCTCAGCGAGACGTGAGGGGTCCCAACCGGTAATAATCATGCGTCGGTCAGTGTAATCATTGCGCAAGAGGTTCAGGACGGTCTCCATCTGGTTCACCCCGTGGAAGTCTGTCCAGGCGTTACCATAGTCCAGGTCAATTGACCCGTCAGCCTTGGCCCACTTGCCCCAGAAGTTACAACCCCAGCGTGTGAAGTCGTCTACATGCTTAGGTCCGCGGATCAATGCAGCGTACTCGCCGAACACCCCGCGGTAGTGGCTCTTGCGGGTAGTCAGCAGTGGCAAGCCCTCACGTAGGTCAAAGGTCAGGGTCTGTGCAGGTAGTGACCGTGTGTCTCCGTTACGCCCTGTGCGCGCATCGCCCGTGGAGATGATGTCCGCCACGGTGGCGAGGTAGCTTGTTTCAAAAGTGTTCTTCATCGTCTTTCCCATCTTGTGTAATTGGCATCAGCTGCCAGTGTCTTGGTCTCTATACGCTTGAAACCAAACGGCTCAAAGTGCTTTGGCACGAAGGTGTCACAATCGTAGACACCCTGGATCTCCGTGATGTGGATGACCTTAGCCTTGACCAAAACTTGCTGCACAATGTCAGCACCTCCGATCACGAACTTCTTCATTGGACCAACGTCCAGGTCAGCTATCGCGGTTGGAAGGTCGCCGGAGATGACGACATCAGCGCCAGTGATTTCCTTAGTTGATACAACCACATTCAACCGGTTTGGTAGAGGAACCGGGGTGCATTTGTCATTCCAGGTGTTGCTGCCCATGATGACACAGTGGCCATTCGTCATAGCCTTGAAGTGTCGCATGTCCTCAGCCAGGTGGGGCCAGGGCATGACACCCTGCTTGGCAACCCCACCCTCCGCGTCACATGCCAAGATGATTTCCATGCTTACTCCTCCTCAGCGTTGATGTTGTTGATGTATTCTTCTAGCAGCGTAGCATAGCCTGCGATGTCGTGCGGGTTGTCTGCGTAGAATTGATCCCCACAAACCATCCGGGACACTTTGCCCATGATCATGTGCAAGCATTCCTTGTGCATCGGGGTGAGCACCTGGCCGCTCCGGATGGCCGCCACAGCCACCTCATCCATCAGGGTTTGTGTCAGTAAGGCATTACGGTCCATGCGGCCATAGCGGTTCCCACGTTGGGCCAAGGTATCTTTTACGTTTGTCATGTTATCGGTTCCTAAATAAGTCTGTTAGTGTTGCGGGTTTGAAGTCTGGCCCTTTGACCAGGTCGATCTCGAATGAGCCCCGCTTGTTGTTAGCGCCAAGCGTCTTGCTCATGTTTGATGCCATGACCCGATTAAACGCTGGCTCAAATATAGTGGCATAGCCCATGCGCTCTGCTGTGCCTAGTGCAAAGACCACTAGGTCGACCAGGGCGTCCAATTCGTCCTCCTTAGTTTTGGATGTTGTGAACTCGCTTAGCTCCTCAAGCATTGCCCCGATACGGAACAAGCGTTCTTCGCTAGTGAACTCAGCCTCAGCGTGCGTGATGCCGAACTTCTCGTGCATCTGTTTGATCTTATCAATCATTGTTCGTGTCCCGTACAGTGCGATGGATGTCAATTAAGCCGCGAGCAACTGTCTCGATGTTACCGCGAGCGATACCGATGTCATGTAGGTCAGCATCAGACAGCTTGTGCAGTTCAGTGATAGTCGCGTTGATGTTACGACGGCGACGCAGGGCTTCTGCGATAGTTGTGATCATGTTTGTCATTGGTTTGTTTCCTTTGTTTTATTCAGTTCAGCATAATAAGCAACAGAAGCAGCATAAGCTGCATGATAAGCAATAACACAAGCGTCACGAGCAGCATGATAAGCATCATCATCCGCGCCAGCAGCAGTAGTAGTCGCATTAAGGGTAGCAGCATCAAGGGTAGCAGCAGCAGCGCGGGTCGCGGCTCCCAGTTCTTCTAGTTTAGTCATTGGTTTGTTCCTTTGTTTTCTTCAGTTCAGCGGCATAAGCATCCCAAGCATCATTAGCAGCAGTATTAGCATCAGCAGCAGCATCCCAAGCATCATTAGCAGCAGTATTAGCATCAGCAGCAGCATCCCAAGCATCATTAGCAGCAGTATTAGCATCAGCAGCCTTGAGCTCTTCTAGTTTAGTCATTGTGTTTCCTTTGGTTTAGGTGGTGGCATCATTGTGTCGCATGGGTCATCTTGGTCAGGCATTAGTAAGCTCCTAAGTCGTAGATGAGTGGCAGCAAGAGTGCTGCTGTTGCGATTGTGCCCATTAGTAGGCCTATTGTGAAGTCTTTAATCATTGTCGTTATCCTTTGTTTGTTACTTTATGCCTTAGTGATGTGCATCATGCCTGCTTTACCTTCATAGTTAGGAACTGTGCGCTTCATATACACACCGCCCTCCATGTGGCTAACACCTAATGGATTAGGATTTTCTGAGTGCTCAACCTTAAGAACTTCGAACTCAACCATGTGAGCATCTTCCGTAATAACTTTACACAGTAGTGTGTCGATCTGTGCGCCTTTAAGACCCTCAGATGTTTTCCAGTTTTTCGTATGTGTGATGCGAATAGTTGTCATTGTGATCGTCCTTTGTTTGTTTCTAAAATTACAATGCCATGTGTTCGCAGCGCACGTAACCCCCTAAACGCAAAAGACCCCAATTATTTTATTGGGGCCTTCGCTGGTCGTTAACGGATAGGGCAAGCACCTGTTGTGCAGCCTTCGTCTAACAGGTCGTCGTCAGACTTGAGGTTAGCAAGATCCACAGGCCACAACGAATTAGCATATTCGAAGTAGCTCTCTTCTGTTACCACCTCTTGTGGGAGGTAGGCATAACCTAGGTCCGCAGCGGTCTTAGTAGGATCGTTACGGTAGATGAATGACACACCGACGTAGATATCCCAGTTGGCCAAGATCCACTCGATGATGCCAGGGATCTCAGTTGGGTCATAGCTGATGGTGATGGAGCAGTTGTGGTCCACGTAGTTATCCATCATCAACTTGTAGCGATCTAGCTGACTTAGGGCAGTCTCGATGTTCACGTGCTTACCATCCACTACATCGAACTTGACGTCTTCATATGCGACAGGGA
>Ga0209279_10000308_pt1 | contig 33418 bp, 36 predicted proteins | sample CoawatmetaG00DNA_3_FD_187508 | JGI IMG/M metagenome (GOLD analysis project Ga0209279, IMG submission 187508) | Marine microbial communities from the West Antarctic Peninsula - Coastal water metaG006-DNA (SPAdes) (version 2) | ecosystem: Environmental > Aquatic > Marine > Coastal ...
TGCTTGTCAGTATTTACACGGGTTGCGGTTTTCGCAGCGGTTTTCTTGTTTGCATTAGTCATTTGGGTAACTCCAATAGATATATCCACGCTAGCAGGATCACCCGAAAAGGAGGCTAGCGCGGTGGTAGTAAGTATTCACAATGTAAAACAGCAAGCCCCTAAGCTCGGGGCTGTATCATCATAGGCACGCGGAGGCATAACCTGTCAAATGTTTTTTAAATGCCAGCGTGAACAAGGGCCTGAGCGTTTTCTTATGTATAAGATTATTCACGTATATCGCCAAAACAGACACGCGCACGACGATATGACACGGGGCTTGGCTAGATATAGAAACCGGGCGCGTTGCATTTGGGAAGTGATTTGTCAATACCCCAAAAAGGTATCTATTAAAAACGAAAGAATGTTGCGCGGCATGAGAAAAACGACCCCCACGCGGAAAATCTGCGCCCCCGCCTATATATATATATAAACCACATGGAGGAAAGGGTACCCATAATCTATGGGGCAGTAAAATCTAGTATTTTTTAGCTCGCACTTAATATAAACATTAGACTAATAAATCATACTACTACACTATTAAGATATAAATTAACATTTGTCTAACATTAATATATATGTTATAATAATGTTATGTTAAACATTGAAGATAATTTTTTAGATTCATATATTGACCTACAACACCTTCTTACTCAAGAAGTAAACCTTTCAGCCAACACAGATTTCCTCACATTTGTACGACTTGTAGCTCCAAGCATTGTCTCTGGTTGGAAGATGGGTAAACATATTGAACTAATCTCTGAAAAGCTAAAGGATTTAGAGTCTGGAAAAATAAAAAGACTAATGGTCTTCCTTCCACCACGCTCATCAAAGTCTGTTATCTGTTCTAAGTTGTTTCCAGCATGGTATATTGGTAGAAACCCAGAACATGAGATACTGACTGTCTCCCATAGTGACCAATTGTCTAGTGATTTTGGTCGATCTGTACGAGATGTGGTAAATACTGAAGAGTTTGCTAAGATATTCCCCGGTGTCGCACTGCGTAGTGATGTTCGTGCAGCAGGTAAGTGGAAGACCACACAGAATGGTACCTACTATGCGGCTGGTGTTAGGTCACAGATTGCTGGACGTGGTGCTCATGTAGCAATTCTGGATGATGTGATGTCTGAAGAGGATTCATATTCAGATGCAGGTAGAAGATACATCAAAGAATGGTACCCTGCTGGTCTACGCACTCGTATTATGCCCAATGGTGCAATTGTTATTATTAATACACGCTACCATCATGATGATCTCTGCGGATGGTTGCTACGACAGCAGGAAGACATGGGCGACTATGAGACAATCCCGTGGGAAGTAGTTAAAATACCTGCATGGCTAGACGAAGAGGCAGCAGACTTGCTAGATTTACCCGTAGGTGGTAGTTATTTTCCAGAATGGAAGTCCGATGCGATATTACGTATTGATGAACATGAGATCAAGGCCAGTAATGGTAGCAGATACTGGAATGCTCTCTATATGCAAGACCCTACCCCAGAAGAAGGTGGGTTAATTAAAAAGAAGTGGATTCAGGAGTGGGATCAAGAGGAACCGCCTACCTGTGAGTTTATTATACAGACTATGGACACTGCTTTTTCTACAAGCAACACGGCTGACTACAGTGTTATTCAGACATGGGGCATATTCTACATGTATGACCAAGATGAAGAAGGGATAGAGGACTATGCTTCTAACTTAATCTTACTTGGTAATGTCAAGGGCAGGTTTGAGTACCCAGAGCTTAGACGTATAGCACAGAAGCTGTACAATCAGTACAGACCTGATGTCTGCATGATTGAAAAGAAAGCAAGTGGGCAGTCTTTGATTCAAGACTTACGCAGATCAGGCTTACCCATTATGGAATACATGCCAGATCGGGATAAGGTATCCAGAGTTTATGCAGCCACGCCTATCATGGAAGCAGGTCGGCTATGGCTACCCACCTCTAAGAAATGGGCAGATGATCTAGTGGAAGAGTTAATACGTTTTCCAAATGCAGCCCATGATGACCAAGTAGATGCGCTAACTATGGCAGTGCATTATATGCGGGACTCTTGGAACCTTGCGCACCCTGACGATCCTAATTGGGATGAGCCAGTTAGAGAAAAGAAATCTACCTATTGGACATTTTAAAATAGTGTGCTATAATATAGTGGGTTAGGTATGGGGAATTAAATGTCTTTATTTGAACAAGCACAAAAAATAGTATCCGATATATTAGAAGAACGTAAAAAACCTATGCTTAGTGTTAGCATGGAAAGAATGCAACCTATTATGCCTATGGCACAAGGAGGTGGTCTATCTACTGTTCAGAATAGTCTGAACATTAATGGTCAGCCACACAGACTAGCCTATATCAATCCTAGTGAAGAAAACTTGTTGACACAACTTGGTGGTAGTGGTAGAAAGATTGATGGTATCCCATCTTATTATTCTGAGGATGCAGACGCTGATGCTGATAATACGGCAGCTAATGTTGGTATAGGTCCCGGTGACGGATCAGGCGATCCCGACGGCATTACTACGGATACAAATGAAGAGGGTATGACAACAGTTGGTAGTCCTACTACTGGTGGTCCTACCTTCACACCTCCTGAAGTTTTTGCTCAACGAAACCAACTCAATCGCAGCCCAAATAAAAGTATTTCGTTTGATCCTTTTGCAATAGCACTTGGGCTTGTCAATCCTACTCTTGGTTTTTTGGCAAAGGCTGCAAATCTAGGACCAAGTTTTGATATTAGTGTTCCCAATACTGGTACACAGGGCGGCTATGGTGATACAGGTAATCCCGGAAGCTCCGGTAACGCGCCGGGTGCAGGTGAAGATGATGGTACAGGTGGCGACGATGGTATCTATGCTGACAACGGTATGATTAGAGAACAGATTGCAGCAGCCTCAAATCGTAAACCAGAAGAAGTAACAGTAGCCGAAGTTCAAGAAGTTAGAGAAACACTAACGAATAAACAACGAGTAGCTAATACAGGGATTAAAGAAATACTAGATCAAATTTATGGTAGTGGCAAAGGTGCAGGACTACTAGGCATTCCAACAAATAATACAGGAACAGCATAATGGCAACCGAACGTAACCCTTTTGATATGATTCCCAAAGAGCAAAATAATGTTGTTCCTTTGGTAGAGCAAGGTGAGTCTGGAGCCAGTATCGAAATTGATCCTGAAGGTGACGGTGTTATTGTAGATTTTACTGAAGCTGTAGGCATGGAAGCGACTGACGAAGTTGCTGAGTGGTACGGTGATTTAACAGAAACATTAGAAGAAGAAGAACTTCTTGAGATTGGCCGCATGGTCATAGATAATTTTCAAGCAGATAAGGAGTCCCGTTCTGAATGGGAGTCTATGTTTGAACGTGGGTTTGATTTGCTAGGCTTAAAGCTAGAGCAGGGTTCAGAACCTTTTGAGGGCGCATGTACAGCAGTCCACCCACTACTAATTGAATCGGCTGTTAAGTTTCAGTCGAAGGCTTCACAGGAACTCTTTCCTGCAAGCGGTCCAGTAAAAGCAAATATTCTAGGAACAGCTACTCCTGAAAAGGAAATGCAAGCTAACCGTGTTCAGAACTTTATGAACTATCAGGTTACTGAGCAGATGCCAGAATACTTTGACGAATTTGAAAGAATGCTTTTCCATCTCCCCTTGATTGGTTCAGCGTTTAAAAAGATTTACTATAGCTCTACACTGAAGCGCCCTGTCTCAGAGTTTATTCCTATTGACCAGTTTTATATTTCTTACTATGCTACTGATCTTCGGAATGCTGACAGGTATACGCACGTAATCTATCGTAGTCCTAAAGATATTCAAAGAGATATCAATGCAGGAGTATATCAAGATGCTGATCTTCCCACTCCTTCTCAATCAGGGATTACTTCTTTTGCAGAGAAGATTGATACTATTCTTGGTTTCAATCCTGATTATGATAATGATCCTCAGTATGTCTTACTGGAACAGCATTGTTATCTAGACATTGAAGATGCTGATGAAGCACTTCCATATATTGTAACTGTTGAGCAGGATTCTCGACAGGTACTAAGTATTCGTAGAAACTATGAGCAAGACGATCCTAACCGCGAGAAGCGGAGTCACTTTGTTCATTACAGGTTCGTACCCGGTTTTGGTTTCTACGGCCTTGGCTTAATACATTTCCTTGGAAATCTGACAATGAGTGCAACGGCAGCAATGCGGTCTCTCATAGATGCAGGTCAGTTTGCTAATCTTCCGGGTGGGTTTAAAGCCAAGGGTGTCAGGATTGTTGGAGATAATGATCCAATCAGTCCGGGCGAGTTTAAAGAGGTTGAAGCAACAGGCATAGATTTATCAAAGGCTATTGTTCCCCTACCCTACAAAGAGCCTTCCTCAACTCTATACCAGATGCTACAGTTTGTAGCTTTGACAGGACAAAAGTTTGCAGATAGCACAGAGCAAGTTATCTCTGATGCTGCCTCTTATGGACCCGTTGGTACAACTATGGCATTACTCGAAGCCAGTAGTAAGTTCTTCTCGGCTATTCATAAGCGAGTACATAAATCACAGAAGGATGAATTTAGAATCCTTGCCAGTATTAACTATGATTACTTACCTGATGAATATCCATATGATGTCCCATTTGAGTCTCGTAGTATTTTCCGAAAAGACTTTGATGGTCGCGTAGATATTATCCCTGTATCTGATCCTAACATCCCATCCAATGCCCATCGTATGATGTTGGCTAACATGGCGTTACAGATGGCACAGCAGTCTCCACCGGGAATGTTTAACTTAGAAGCATTGAATAGAACTATTCTACATGCGGCTAACATGCCTAACCTAGAACAGATACTACCTCCTAAGATTGAGCCTCAAGCTATGGACCCTGTGTCTGATATTATGGCTGCAACAAAAGGTATCCCTATCGGGGCATTTCCCGGTCAGAACCATGATGCACATATCCAGACTAAGATGGCTTACCTTCAAGACCCTATGAACGGCTCTAATCCTATTATGGGTCGGCTTCGTCCTATTCTTGAAGCTAACATTCAGGAGCATTCTGTAATGAAGTATCAGGAACAGGTAGCAGGCATGACTCAGCAGTTGATGCAGGAGGCTGGACCGGATGCCGCACGTAACCCACAAGTAATTGAAATGGTTACAGCACAAGCCGCACAGCAGGTTCTCAATGCTAACATGGCTATGGGCATGGCACAGTCGCCAGAGCAGCAGCTAGTTGCACTTGAACAGGCCAAGGTAGAACTTGAGAAACAAAAACTTCAGAATGATACTGCTATTGCAGCGGCTGACATGGAACTGAAGAATAAGAAACTTGAACTTGAAGAGAACGATCAGATTATTGGTATGTTGAAAACCAACTCTACTGATAACTTCAAACGAGAGAAGGCCGGTCTAGATCGGAATAGTAAACAAGATATCAAAGCCCTTGAAGCTCTTACACTATTAGCTATCGAAGCTGAAAAGCAGCAAGGCAAAGAAAAAGAAAACACAACTCAAGAAATATTTGAATTTCTTAAACAGTTTCAAGGAGACAAACAATGATGAATAAAGGAAAAGGATACCACGATCATGTAAAGCCTGATGTTAAAGGTGTTACTAATGGTTATCCTACACACGTACCGTATCCTAATAAAGATACGTTTGGTGATATGGTAAAGGAAGAGTCTTTCGGTGGTCGAACAAATCGAAGCGTTCTTAATCAGTTTGATGATTTTTCTTTTAAAGTTTCAGGACCAGCTAAACTTAAGTAATGACTATCTGGGACGAATTTGTTCAAACACTAAATGAAGAAATTAATAATCTAAGATTGTCTCTTGGTAATGGAAGTGCTGGTGACTACGCTGAGTATAGACAGATGGTAGGCACACTGGCAGGACTTGAATGGTCAAGAGATCGTTTAACTGATATTGTAAAGAAACGCATATACGACGAAGATGAGGAGTAAAATGCAACAAGTAAATTTAGGTAACTCTATTAAAAATGATCTTTGGATCACAGACCCTATTGAACAGCCGGACCCTGATGTATTACCATCACTTCCCGGTTTTCATATTCTAGTTCGCCCTGTTACGGTTAAGTCGCTAACCAAGGGTGGTATTATTATTCCAGACTCTACCAAAGAAGATATGGCTTATCTTACAACTATTGGTAAAGTTCTAAGCCTTGGTGATCTTGCATATGGAGATCAGGATAAGTTTCCTAAAGGTAGCTGGTGTAAAGAAGGGGACTTTGTTTGCTACGGTAAACATACAGGAACTAAGCTATTTTATAAAGGAGTACGGCTTATTCTATTGTTTGATGATCAGATCATGCTTCGTGTAGAAAACCCTGCTGATCTTGATCCTACATTTAACCTTAGTGCAGGATCAAGTTAATTTGTAGATATAACAATACTATGATATAATATATTAATATAATCGTTAAATCGTTTGTTTCGTAAACAACGGGAAAGAAAAAACAATGATCGAAAAAGAAGAGTGGAGCGAAGTATCTGTTCCTAATGGTGAAGAGGAGAATGAAGTTGCGTATGAAATTGAAGAATCTTCTGAACAAGCTGTTGCAGTTTCTGCACCTAAAGAAAAAGAAGAAAAAGAAAAAAGCGGGACAGAGCTAGACGGAGTTGAAACGTCTGGCGCTCAGAAACGTATCCGACAACTTATTCGTCAGCGTAAAGAACGTGACGAACAAATTCATTCCCTTATCCAAAAAAATGAGGAATTAGAAACTAACCTCAAAACAAAGCATTCTGAAGTACAAGAGATTAATAAACTAAGTCTCGATGCTTCGGAAAAGCAACTGACAGATAAAATTCAGTTGGCTCAAGCAGCTTACTTAGAAGCATTTGAAAACGGCGAGAAGGAAAAACTTCTTCAAGCTCAGACAATGCTCAATGAAGCGCAGGGCGATCTGAAGAATGTTTCCAGTGCTAAACGTAATTATGAAGCTGCTCCAGTAGAACAGCCAGTACAACAGCAAGTTGCTCCTAGACCTGCTGTAACTGATCCCAAGGCAGAAGAGTGGGCATCAGAAAATAATTGGTTTGGTACTAACAATGTTATGACCGCAGCGGCACTAGCTATTGATGCGGAACTAAAGAATGAAGGTTACGATCCAAATGATAATGAATTTTATCAGGAGATTAGTAATAGAATGAAGAAATCTTTTCCTCAACAGTTTGGGGAAGATATTCAACGTGTGCAGGACAGTACGTTAAGTCCTGCTCAAGTGGTTTCGGGGGGATCGCGTTCCTCCTCATCCAGTTCTAGAAAGGTTAAGTTATCTCAAGAAGATATCCGACTAGCAGAGAAATGGAATATTCCACTTGAAAGATATGCTGCCGAAAAGCTCAAAGTAAATGGGGCTGACGGCGAATACACAAATATTAAATAGAAGCGCGGAGAATTATTATGACACGAAATGAAACACGTAGTAGTCAGCTTAGAGAGAATAACACACAGGAAGAAGAATGGACCTTTGAAGAGCCTAACGCTTTAGCTATTCCAGATCATGTTCAAGCACGATTTGATAGTGAAGAAATGGCTTTACGTTGGATACGAATCTCCATCAAAGGCACAGACGACATCTCAAATGTAGGTAAGAAACTACAAGAGGGATGGGTTTTCGTAACTCCTGATGAAGTTCCTGAAATGTCGATTACATCCTTCGTAAGGGAAGACGGTCGTTACCAAGGCACAGTCTGTCGTGGAGACTTGGCATTAGCAAAAATGCCAGCAGGCAAGGTAGCAGCCAAACGGAAACACTATGAGAATAAGGCTGGTGATATGATGCAAGCCGTAAACGCGCAGCTTATGAACAGTTCTGATTCTCGTATGCCAATTTCCAACAATAGTAAAACCACAGTAACGAAAGGACGAAGACCCAATTTTCAGGGTTAGCGTCTTTAACTTTTAAGGAGATGACACATGTCTACTACTAAAGCATTTCGTGGTTTTGTCCCTGCTCGTAAGAGAGGCGGCGCTTATAATAATGAGGCCGTCACCGATATGATTACGCTTACCTCAACAGGTCAGGCGCAGTCACCTAGTAACAACATTTTCACAGGCGATCCGGTAGTACTTCCGGGAGCAAACTTTGCTACAATCTCGCCATTTATTGCCGGTACCTTGAAGCCTTCGGGCGTTTTCATGGGCTGTCAGTATGTTGAAAATGGAGAACAGAAGTTCTCTCGTTTTTGGAATGGGGCAATATCCGCCACGGATATTAAATTCTTTGTTATTACTGATCCGGCACAGACTTACTACATTCAGTGTTCTTTGACTCTTTCTGCTGCTGAAGCAGCGATTGCTAGGAATTATACTGTTACAGTTAGTTCTACCGCTAGTTCGGGCAGCACGGTAACTGGACAGTCCAGCTATTACCTGATGGCTAGTTCTGGTGCTGAAACCGAGCTTGCTGCTCGTGTTGTTGGCCGCGCTCAGTATCCTGACGAAGGTAATAACGACGCTTTTCCAATTGTCGAAGTTTGGCTTAACACCCATCGGGATCGTTATGTCACTGCTACGGCATCAACGGCTTAATAGGGAGGATTAATCATGGCTATTAATAGAGCTAGTATATCAAAAGAACTCCTTCCGGGCTTAAACGCCGTTTTTGGAATGGAGTATGGAGAGGTTAATAACGAACACGAACCTCTTTATGACATTGAAAATTCTGATCGTGCATTTGAAGAAGAAGTACTATTCACTGGGTTTGGCTCTGCGCCGACCAAGGGTGAAGGTGCTGCTGTTTCTTATGATGACGCTCAGGAAAGTTACACTGCCCGTTATACGGCTGAAACTATTGCACTTGCTTTCGCGGTTACGGAAGAAGCAATGGAAGACAATCTGTATGACACCTTTGCCAAGCTTCGTGCGCGCGGTCTCGCTCGTGCGATGGCAAATACCAAGCAGGTCAAGGCGGCTGCGCTTTACAATAATGGCTTCACGGCTACTATTGGTGATGGCGCTGCATTCTTCTCTGCTGCTCATCCGACCATCTCTGCTGGTAATCAGTCCAACCTTCTTGGTGCTGCCGATCTTTCGGAAGCCACTCTTGAGGCGTCTCTGACTGCTATTCAGAAGATCGAGGATGATCGTGGTATTCTTATTGGTGCCAGCGCGGTATCGCTGCATGTTCCCGTTGATTCGTGGGCCATTGCAGATCGCGTTCTAAGCAGCCCCGGTAACACTCAGACGAGTGCTGCACAGGCGAACCCGAATACGAACGCTATTAACGCGACTCGTCACTTGGGTATGGTTCCTGAAGGCTACTACATCAATCGTCGGTTTACCGATACTGATGCGTGGTTTGTCAAGACGGATGTTCCGAACGGCACTAAGATGTTTGTTCGTACTCCGCTTCAGACGAAGATGGAACCTGACTTCGATACTGGAAACATCCGATTTAAGGCTCGGGAGCGTTATAGCTTCGGTGTCTCTGATTGGCGTGGCTGGTTCGGTAGCGCAGGTTAATTAAGATAGAAGGAGAGAGTGACTAAGTGTTGCTCTCTCTTTCGACTCTTTATTTATAAAGGAATTAAATATGGGTACAAATATTAAAGTTGCTCAAAATGTAAGTAGCGACGGTGCTATTATTACTGGCTTCAGATATGTAGACAGTAACTTAACTGTTGGAGCAAACGGTGGTGGACCAGTTCCTCAAATAACTCGTGTTATGGCTATCCATACATTTGCTACTCTTGCTGGTGAAATTGTTATTACTGGTTCAAATCAAATTACTAACAAGACTGCCAAGGGTACGGCTATTCGATATCGTGTAGGCGCTTTAGATTCTAATGATATGTATATTGGAGATATGGGTGTTGGTGTTTATGGTGTACTTAGTGTTGCCAACTCAGGTACTGGCACTATGACTCCCACGATTACATTATATGTAGGCTGATATGCCTTCTTATTCTTATCTGAAGACCGACATTATCAACACAACTGAAAATGATTCGATTGAGTTTGCGGATCAGATTCCTAAGTTGATTGAAAAAACAGAACTACGTCTTACTAAAGATTTAGACGATGTTGGTTTAGATGAGTATACCGCTATTTCATATGTAGCGACTAATGCCAGTATTGCACTTAATGATCGAGTGCGTATTATTCGTAATGTAAACTACACCACAAGTATCAGTGTAACTGGAGTTCCATCTTCCTCGAAGGTAAACTTGTTACAAAGAACTTATGAGTATGCTACAGACTACTGGCCTATTGCTACATCTACAGGAACTCCCCGTTACTATTCACGGAAAACGAATGGATCAATTTACATTGTACCAACACCTACATCAGCTTTGTCAGGTATTGTTCAAACTGCTTCACGGCCTTTAGCTCTTGCTTCGGCAACAGGCACAAGTGTGACAGTTTCAAATTATTACAGCGAGTATTGCTATAACGCTTTATTTTATGGTTGTATGTTAGAAGCCACTATGTACATGAAAGATTGGAACACTCTTCCAGTTTGGCAGGGACAGTATGACAACGCAGTAACTGCACTACGTAATCAGGCTCGTAGAACTAGACAAGACGATATGGAAACCGCTGCTAGTCCTGCTGGTGGACCCAATACACTTATACAAGGAGCAAGCTAATGGCATTAAAAGGCAATCAAAAAAAATTAGATGTAGACAATGACGGCAAAATAACTAAAAAAGATTTTGATACAATAAATGCAAAGCCAAAGCCTAATCCAAGAAGAAGCTCTGTTAATACAGAAACTGGTGCTACTCGTGGAGCAGGTGAAGAAATGGTACGTGCTAAAAAAATGGGTGGTGGTCAAGTAATGAAGTATAAGAAGGGCGGCATTGTTTATAAACAAGGTGGCGGCGTTATTAAAGCTAATAGCGGTGGTCAAGGTATTGTTGACTCAGGCTATACTAAAGTATAATGGCTACAAGTCGCGCCAGCATTAGACAGCAGGTTACTAAAGGCGGTCGAAAGAAAAAGAAAAAGAAACCGCCGCTTGGTTCTGGTAAACGATTTAAAGATACAGTTTCTAATTTAAAAAAACGTGGGGCTAGAAACCCTAAAGCTTTAGCAGCATACATTGGAAGAAAAAAGTACGGTGCTAAGAAATTTGCTGCAATGGCTGCAAAGGGAAAAAGGAGAAAATCATGAAGAAGACTTATTTAAGAGGGCCGCACAGTTTGCTGGCCTATCCTGCTGACCTTAATGCTATTACTGGTAAGCCTACTGGTCAGGGTTTCGGTGCTGCACGCAAAGGTCCGTCTGTTGTAGGTAAGCCTGAGAATGTAGTTGTAGATTATTCTATGGATGAAAAAGTTATTTATACAGAAAAAGCTGGAGAGTAATTATGGCTATTGCAGGTAGAATAGGAAAAAAAATATTAGACGTTGCTGGTGGTACAAGATATACTGGTAAAAAACCTACAGGACAAAGAGCAAAAGATATTACAGAGGTAGCCTTAACAGGCGGCACAAAAGGAAGAAGAACTGGAGCGGCTACAAGAAATCGCGCTACTGGCAAACTATCTGGTTTAAGTGCTGGAGGCAAAAATTCCGTTGGTAATGATGCAAAAGCTGCTAGGAGATTAAGAAAAGGCGCTCTAGGAACTGCTGCAATTGTAGGTGGCGCTGCTGCTCTTTCAAGTAAAGGTGACGAAGAAGCTAAAGCTAAAGATACGTCTAAAGTACAAGACACATCTAAAACTAAAAAACAAGGTCAGACTGCTTTTGAAAAAGCTTTTCGTCAAGCTAGGCGTGAAGGTAAGAAAACTTTTACGTTTGAAGGTAAAAAGTATACTACTGATCTTAGAAAACCTAAACAGCCTTCTCCTCGATCTAAACCTAAAGCACCTATTAAAAAAGCATATGGCGGTAAAGTCATGAAGCGTATGGGCGGTGGAAATACAATGTATCGTAAAAGCGGCGGTAGTGTAGGTGAGCAACTTGTTGCTGCTTGTTATAAAGATAAGGGAGCATCTTAAAATGGCTAGAAAACCAGAAAGTGCTAAAGCAATAAAAGATAGAAAAATAAAGAAAGAAAAAAATCTATTAAACAAACTTAATAGAATTAATAAAAGAATAGAAAGCGGTAAATTTAAAGGCGTAACTTTAGAAACTCAAAGAAGACTTAAAGCTAACGTAGAAAAAGATATTGAAAAAATTGATAAGGCTTCTGCTGGTATGTTAGCTACAGCGCCAAGCTCTCCTGTTGTAAAAGCTGTAAAACAAGCAGAACGTATTGCAACATCAAATCTTGCTTTAGCAGGGTTAAGTGACCGAGACAAAGCTAAAGCAAGAATTGTAACAGGTAGGAATAACGCAAATACTCTAAGCAGAGGCCCTGATGTTTCTCCAGAAACAGGTAATCAACGAACAGCTAGAATGGGACAGCCTAAGACAAACAATCGTAGATTTAATGCAAGAACAACTACACCTTCACAAAAATTTTCAGGACTAATGGCTGGTTCGCCCTCTTTACCAAATACTCTTCGTGGTTCAGATGCACCGTTGCCTCGTTCTAAAGAAACTGTTGATGAATATGCAGAAGCTTTTGCCTCACCTGATGCTGGTAAGATGTTTGATCTTTCTGAAAAAAACCGTCGTAAAGATATGAATATGCTAGAGCGCGGTTTTGATTCTCTTAAATTAGCAGGAGAACGTGCTTCTGCTGATAGAAAGAAACGTGGGCTTAGTGACTACGATATGAATGAAGATGTTTTTGGTAGCCGATCAGGTGGCGGTATAAAAAAGACTATAAAAAAGAAAAATTCATCTGTTCGTAAACGTGCAGCAAAAAGAGGCTTTGGTGTCGAAACTCGTGGAAACTAATTTTGATAACCTTCCTGAAGAAGTAGGAATAAACTGGGATATAATGCGTCCAGTAGAAAAAGATTATAAAAGTTGGAATGACTACTGGTCTGCCTTTGCTGACTACATGGTAGAAAAATATAAGTATACTAACTGTAGGAAAAAATAATGTCTTTATCTGATTCCGAAAAGAAAAAACTTAAACGCTATAGTTTAAGCGGACTTAATAAACCAAAGCGTACACCACAACATCCTACTAAAAAAGCTGTGGTTGCTATTCGTGATAAAGGCCGTATTAAAGTTATTCGTTTTGGCGATCAGAAAATGGGGCATAATTATTCTCCTGAAGCACGTAAGTCTTTTAAAGCTAGACATGGTAAAAATATTGCTAAAGGAAAAACTAGCGGAGCTTACTGGGCTAATAAACTTTTTTGGGCTGGACCTAGTGGTTCTAAAAAAAGCCCTCCCAAGTCGCAAAAATATGTGCGCGGAATAAAGAAAAGAGGTTAACATGAAAAAAGCAGTAGACGCTCCTAAAGGTTTTCACTGGATGAAAGCTGGTAAAGGATTTAAACTTATGAAAAATCCTAAGACTGGATTTGCTTCACACAAAGGTGGATTTAAAAAAGCAAGTTTTGATGTTCAGATGGTTCATAAGAAGTAAGACACACAATGGCAGTTGCAAAAAAACGTGACCCTGCTAAATGGGCTAGGGCAAAAGCCAGAGCTAAAGCTAAGATGGGCGGTAAGCATTCTGCTAGAGCTATGCAGCTTGCTGTTAAATATTATAAAGACTCTGGTGGAAGTTATAAAGGTAAGAAGAAAGCTAGTAATAAATTATCAAAGTGGACAAAGCAAAAATGGAAAACAAAGTCAGGGAAACCAAGCAGCAAGACAGGGGAGAGATATCTTCCAGAGAAAGCAATCAAAGCCCTGTCGTCAAAAGAATATGCTGCGACCACGAAAGCAAAGAGAAAAGCGACTGCTGCGGGGAAGCAATACTCCAAACAACCTAAACGTATTGCACGTAAGGTTAAAAGATATAGGAAAACATAATGGCTGTATCAGGTACATATAATTTTAACCTTGATATTGACGAGGTTATTCAAGAAGCAATGGAAATGATCGGGGGAGAAAATACTCTCGGTCATGAACCTGCTTCTGCTCGTCGTTCTATTAATATTATGTTGAAGGATTGGCAAAATCGTGGTATACTGTTATGGAGTACGAGTGTTTCTTCTGTAACAGTTGTAGCTTCTACTGCTGTATATAATTTATCTAGTAACACTATTGATGCTCTTGAAGTAGTTTTAAATAGAGATGCTACTGATTTACAACTAACACGTATTACATCAGAAGAGTATTTATTAATACCTAATAAAACACAGACAGGAAGACCTTCTCAGTATTCTATTCGTAGAAGCAGAGATAATCCCGTACTATCCGTTTGGCCTATTCCAGATAATTCCACAGACATTTTAAAAATAGAAACAATCAGCGAACTGCAAGACGTTAATAAGTCAGCAGAACAAAACGCTGATCTACCTAAAAGATTTTTTCCTTGTCTTACGGCAGGGTTATCTTATTACATGTCAATGAAACGAGCAGGAGTACCCTCTGAACGTATCAATATGTTAAAAGTTAATTATGAAGAAACACTTGCTAGAGCGTTGGAAGAAGATCGTGAAAGAGCAAGTTTGTTTCTTCGTCCGAAACTTGGATATATTTAATGACTATAGCAGAAGCTATTATAAAGTCATGGCCTGTATTTTTAGGAATAATTACTTTAATTATTGTACTAGCAAAAATGCACGGTAATATAGAAATATTAAAAGAAAAAGTAAAAACTTTGTTTGAACTTTGGAATAGTAAAAATGGCAACTGATAAAAATGCACTAGCTATGTGTGACGTATGTGGATGGGTTTATCCGCATAGACTTATGCAAGAAAATAGTTATGGCCTTATTGTTTGTCCAGAAGACTTTGAAGGAAATTTTGATTTAAAGAATCACCCACAAAATAAAATTCCTGATGTTCGAGACAACCCTTCCATACGTGATCCTAGACCTGACACAGGCGGCAGAAATTTAACATGGAATCAAGCAGCAACTACTTGGGATTCAACAAATGAGCATTGGCAACTAATATGACAGACTTAACAGGAAAATTAATTTCGGGAACATATAAGCAGTTATTGCTTATTGATAGTAGCACTGATAATGATGGTGTTAGTACATCTGCTGTGTATGTTCAAACAGGTGATGGCACTAATACTGCACTAAAAGTTGCTACAAATAAAGTTATTGCTCAAACTGCCTTTCTTGTAGACGGTACAGCAACAGTTAAAAGCGATTTAATTGTTGGCAATAAAGTATGCGCTTCTGCTTTCTTTGGTGATGGTTCTAATCTTACAGGTCTAACCGCTAGTATTGGTGGAGACATTAGTGTTAGTTCTATTACTGTAGCTGGTAATGTTAATGTTGGTGGTAGCATTCAAGTTGTAAACAATGTATCAGTTAGTGGCGATTTTAATGTAGCTGGTGATGTCTCACTTGGTGGTACTTTATCACAAACAGGTGTAGCAACTTTTGCAAGTAATGTTACAGTAGGTGGAAAGCTTGTTGTAGAAGGTGATGTCTCAGTTAGTGGTCAGCTTGATGTTAATGAAAACGCATCTATTGGTGGTACGTTAGCTGTAACTGGCACGGCTGCTTTTACAAGCAAGTCTACATTTAGTAATGATGTGTCAGTTAGCGGTAGGATTGATACTGCTTCTTCAGTCTCTATTGGCTCAGTTCTTGATGTAACTGGTGTAGCTAACTTTGCAACAAATGTTAGTGTAAGTGGTAATGTTAATGTAGTTGGTAATGTAACGGCGTCAGCTTTTTATGGTGATGGTTCTAACTTAACTAATGTTGAAGCAAGTCTTGGTAATCTTCCAGACAATGTTTCTATATCAGGCTTTCTAAATGTTGGCGGTAATGTTTCTATTACAGGTAGTTTAGTTGTTACCAGCGAAGTATCTATTAATTCTAATACTAATATTAACGGAACACTTACAGTAGCAGGAGCAGTAAGTCTTGCATCTACATTAAGTGTGGGTAGTAATGCAACTTTCTTAGCTGATACTGCATTTAAAACAAATGTATCCGTTAGTGGTAATACAAATCTTGGCGGCACGGTGACTGTTGGTGGAGCAGTTAGTCTTGCATCAACTCTAAGTGTAGGAGGTGCAGCTAATTTTGCATCTACAGTTACTATTACTGGAGCCGTAAGTCTTGCCTCTACTCTTAGTGTAGGTGGTGCAGTTAATCTTGCATCTACAGTAACAGTTGTAGGTGCAGCTACATTTAAAAATAATGTATCTGTAAGCGGCAATACTAACCTTTTAGGTACTGTTACAATTGGTGGCGCAGTTAGTTTGGCCTCTAGTCTTAGTGTAGCTGGTGCTGCTAACTTTGCTAATACTGTTACTATAGCAGGCGCTGTTAGCCTTGCCTCTACTCTTAGTGTAGGCGGCGCTACAAACTTTGCATCTACAGTAACTGTTGTAGGAGATGCTACATTTAAACGTCATGTGTCTGTTAGTGGCAATATGGATGTAGCAGGTAATGTGTCTGTTGGAGGTACTATCGTTGCTACAGGCGGCATTACGTTTGATGGAGATATATCAGTAAGTGGTGATGTAAACATTGGCGGTACTTTAACAGTAGCAGGAGCGGTAAGCCTTGCATCTACACTAAGTGTTGGAGGCGCTTCTAATTTTGCCTCTACAGTTACAGTAGTAGGTGCAGGTACTTTTAAAAATAATGTATCAGTTAGCGGTAATCTAGATGTAGCAGGTAATACATCTGTTGGTGGAACACTGTTTGTTACAGGTGCAGGTACATTTGATAGTACTGTTTCAATTAGTGCTGGATTAGTTGTCGGCGGAACTGCGACAGTTGTTGGAGCAATGAGCATTGGTGGTGCATTAAGTGTTGGTGGAGCAACTAATTTACTTAGCACTGTTACCATAACAGGTGCTACAGGATTCCTAAGTACTGTTAGAGTAAGTGGTGCTGCAACAATGGCTAGTACACTTGATATAGCAGGAAATACATCTGTTGGTGGAACACTGTTTGTTACAGGTGCTGCTACATTTGATAGCACTGTTTCAATTAGTGCTGGCTTAGTTGTAGGCGGAACAGTTACAATTTTAGGTGCAAATGTTCAAGCAACAAATGCTAGAGTATGTGCTTCAGCTTTTTATGGTGATGGTGCTAACTTAACTAATGTGCCGAGTGGAGCAGTTGCTGGTAATATTTCTGTATCCAATGCTATTATAGGCGGTACTCTTAGTGTAGTCGGTGCTGCTCATTTACAAAGTACATTATCAGTTGCTGGAGCAGGTACATTTGCATCAACAGTAACAGTTGTTGGAGCAATGAGCGTTGGTGGTGCCTTGAGTGTAGGAGGTGCTACTAATTTACTTAGCACAGTTACAGTAGCAGGAGCCACAGGTTTCTTAGGAACTGTTCGAGTTAGTGGCGCAGCTACAATGGCTAGTACACTAGATGTGGCTGGTAATGTATCGGTAGGCGGTACTTTGTTTGCTACGGGCGGTGTTACATTTGATGGAGACATATCAGTAAGTGGTGATGTAAATATTGGTGGTACTCTTACAGTAGCAGGAGCAGTAAGTTTAAACTCAACTCTTAGTGTTGGTGGAGCAACTAATTTAAAAAGCACAGTTACAGTTGCAGGTGCCGCAGGTTTCTTAGGAACTATGAGAGTTAGTGGTGCTGCAACAATGGCTAGTACACTAGATGTAGCAGGTAACACATCTGTTGGTGGAACACTGTTTGTTACAGGTGCTGGAACATTCGATAATAATGTATCTGTTAGCGGTAACTTAGTGGTTGGAGGTACAGCTACTGTTGTTGGAGCCATGAGCGTTGGTGGTGCCTTAAGTGTTGGTGGAGCAACTAATTTACTTAGTACAGTTACCATAACAGGTGCTACAGGATTCCTAAGTACTGTTAGAGTAAGTGGTGCTGCAACAATGGCTAGTACACTTGATATAGCAGGAAATACATCTGTTGGTGGGACGCTATTTGTTACAGGTGCAGGTACATTTGACAACAATGTATCTGTCAGCGGTAACTTAGTGGTTGGAGGTACGGCTACTGTTGTTGGAGCAATGAGTATAGGCGGTGCGTTAAGTGTTGGCGGAGCTACTAATTTACTTGGTACAGTTACTGTTGCAGGTAATGCAGGTTTCTTAGGAACTGTTAGGGTAAGTGGAGCTACATCTCTTGATGGAGCACTAGTTGCTACGGGCGCAGCTACATTTGAAAATAATGTATCTGTTAGTGGTAACTTAGTAGTTGGAGGTACAACTACTGTTATAGGTGCTATGAGCGTTGGTGGTGCCTTGAGTGTAGGAGGTGCTACTAACTTACTAGGCACTGTTACAGTTGCTGGTGCTGCGGGTTTCTTAGGTACTGTAAGAGTTAGCGGTGCAACATCATTAGAGGCAGGATTAGTTGTTGGTGGTAAAGCAGAGCTTAACGATGATGTGTGTGTTAGCGGTAATTCACAATTAGTCGGTACTCTTAAAGTTACAGGTGCTACAACTATAACAGGCAACTCAGGTTTCTTGGGAACAGTTAGAGTAAGTGGTAATGTATCACTTGAAGGACAGCTACAACTTACTGAATCGGCTGCTGCCGCTGTTGAAACGACAGCTATTAACGGTATTACTTCTGTATCTCTTAACTTTGGTACAGCACAAAACTTCTTTACTTCTGTTACTGCTGCACATACTCTTGCTAGACCTACCAATGCTAGAGTAGGACAAGTTGGTAGTATTTTCTTGCATCAGCAAGGAGGCAGTGGAACAGTATCGTACAATGCTTGTTGGAACTTTATTGGTGGCACAGCACCTACATTCTCAACAACCGATGATGCTGTAGATAGACTAGATTATATTATTCTTTCTGTATCAAGTGATGGCACTGCTGAAAATATTCAGGCCGTTATGACACAAGCTTATAGTTAAAGGACTATTAAATGGTATTTCAAAATATAATGATGGGTGCGTCAGGACAATCAACTGGCTATTCTATTAACCAATCAATTAGATTTAATACAGGCGACAGTCCTTTTCTTACTAGGACGCCCGATAGTGCATCTAATCGCCGTACTTGGACTTATAGTGTTTGGTGGAAGCTTAACACTTTAGCCAGTAGTACTAGTGGTGGATATAGAATACTTCAAGCTGGCAGCACAGAGTTTGGGTGGTCTGATGGTGATGATAAAATGTATTTAATTGATGGTAGTATATTAAGAGCAACTACTCAAGTTTTTCATGATCCTACAGCATGGCAGCATATTGTTTTAGCAGTTGATACTACAGATGGAACAGCAGCAGATCGTGTTGCAATTTATATTAATGGTGTAGAAGTTACCAGTTTTAGTACGTCAAACAATCCCGATCAAAACTTTGAATTTGATGTTAATGCTGCAGAAGCGCAAAACATAGGTAAAGAAGGTAGTAATTTTATTGATGCTTACATAGCTGAAATATATTTAATTGATGGAACAAAAGCAGCTCCAACAGCTTTCGGAGAGTTTGATGCTAATGGAGTATGGGTGCCAATAGAGTATGCAGGTAGTTTTGGAACCAATGGTTTTCATATTGATGGGCGAGACAGTTCTGATTTAGGAGATGACGAGTCAGGCAATGGTAATGATTTCACCTCGTCTGGGCTGACCGCTGCTGATCAGGTGGCCGATTCGCCTACTGAGAATTACTGCACTTGGAACGCTGTAGATGCTGGGAGCGGCACACTGTCAGAAGGCAACACGGTGCTAACTGGATCATCAGACAGAAGCGGCACGTTCGGTATGTCTAGCGGCAAGTGGGCTTGGAAGATTACGACCGCTGCATCAACAGCGTTTGGTGTGGTGCAGGGTAGCTTGACCGGAACTGAAAGCACCTACACGGCTACAAGCGGTGAAGTCTTGGAGTTTGAGTTTAATGCAGATACGGGCGTACTAGAAAAAAGCGTAGATGGCGCTTCGTATTCCGGTGTAGCCACGGGCCTAACGTCTGGCCCATACTTCCCGTTAGCGAAGGGTGCCTGTACTGCCGACTTCGGAGCTTCTGGATTTACGGTAGATGATTCCACCTTTAAGTATCTCAACACATCCAACTTAGCCGCACCTGCCGTTACCGATGGGTCCGAGTACTTTCACACACAACTGTACACAGGCAATGGGTCCAGCGGCCTAGCCATCACCAATGATGCTAATTTTGGAGACTTCAAGCCCGACTTATTGTGGATAGCTCCCAGATCAAATGGTGACAACCATGTTTTTTGGGATGTTGCTAGAGCAGTTACATCTCGACTTAAATCAAACAGCAACGCCGCACAAGATACTGATAGCACGGCGCTGGTTACGTTTGAGTCAGATGGCTTTGATCTTGATACCACCGATGCAAACTTTAACGGCTCTGGCCGAACCTATGTTGGTTGGCAGTGGCATACCCAAGGCGCTGCGGGAAGCAGCAATACTGACGGCAGTATAAATACAGCGACGACATCTGTTAGTCAGGAAGCAGGATTTTCAATTTCAACTTATACGGGAACGGGTTCTAATGCTACTGTTGGACATGGGATAGGGGTTGCTCCAACAGTTCTTTGGATTAAACGCAGAGACAGTTCGGCTGATTGGGCTGTATATCATGTAGGTTTAGCCAGCACATCTAAGTTTTTAAAACTTAACTCTAATAGTGCGGAAGGATCATCATCCGCTTATTGGAATACTACAGCACCTTCATCCACTGTTTTTAGTATTGGAACAGACGCTTCCGTTAATGCTTCAAGTGGAACTTATGTTGCGTATTCTTTTGCAGAAGTTGCAGGATATAGTAGATTTGAAAAGTATACAGGAAACGGAAATAACGACGGGCCGTTTATTAACACAGGTTTTCGTCCTGCTTGGATTATGGTAAAAGAACACACTAGCTCAGATGACTGGGTTATTTATGATTCTACTCGTGATCCAATTAATCTTGCGGGTCGAGTATTACGAGCAGATAGTACCGCCGCAGAATTTGATGGTCGTGGCACTTCTGATCGCGCTATGGATATGCTTTCAAACGGATTTAAATTTCGCTCCTCTAACGCAACAATGAATGGCAATGGTGTTGGTTATGTCTACATGGCCTTTGCAGAAAACCCGTTTGGCGGCAATGGTGTAGCTCCAGCGACAGCAAGATAGGAACAGATTATGTGGAAATATAACGATAAAACAATTCGTGAAAATAAAGGGTGGACCGATGATAACGGAGTACAGCATCCTAGAAATTGGATGGTTTGGTCAGCAGACGAAAAAGCTGCAAGAGGTCTTACTGAGATAACTATTCAATCAAAACCTGATGACTTGTTTTATTGGGTAACTGGTCCTAATAATGATGGTTCGTGGACTTCAACTGAACGTGCTATTGAAGATGTAAATGAAGTAGACAGTAACGGTAATGCTCTTTTAGATGAAGACGGCAATCAACTTGTAGCACTTGGTCTTAAATCACAGTATATCTCACGAACAAAATCCACACAAGGCTCCTTACTTTTTCAGACTGATTGGGCATATATTCGTAAAGCAGATGACGGTACTGTTATTCCTACGGCTATTCAAAATTATAGAAATGCAGTTAGAATTGCTGCAACTGCAATTGAAAAAGATATTACAGATTGTTCTACAATGGATGAGTTTAAAGCATTGTTTGTAATACCTGTTGATAGTAACAATATTCCAACAGGTAATGCTCCAATATATGATTGGCCTAAAGGACTTTAAATGAAATATATTTTAACATCTATTTTAATAACTTTATGGTTTGTATCTCCAGCGTCAGCACAGATGTTTTGTTTTACTGAAGGTGCTAAAGATATTGAAAAAAGCATACAAGAATATAATGAAGAATTTGTTTTTTCAGGAGTAACTACAGCAGGAACTCCTATTACTATTTATAAAGGTAAGGATACTTTTACAATTCTTTTTATAACTAATGAAGGAAAGCTTTGTACTGGACCTGACTATACAGGAAACATAATTCCAAAACTAAAACTTAACAACGAAAAAGGTACTTAACATGGCCTCAACTTTTACAACAAACATTAGGCTGACTAAACAAGGTAATGGTGATAATCCTAATACTTGGGGACAAGTTCTCAATGATGGTGTTATTAGTCTTGTTGATGAAGCTGTTGCTGGCTATACCACTGTAAGTTTAGGTAGTGCTGCAACTGTTACACTAACAGAAAATCAAGGATCAGGGGATCAAGCAAGGTCTGCTATCATACAGTTTTCTGGATCAATAGGAACTGCTCATACATCTATCTTTGTTTTGATTCCTAATAATTCTAAAACCTATGCAATTAGAAATGCAGTATCAACCAATGCTGCAACCAATGCGGTGATCCTACGTGTTGCTGGCAACGCTGGTGTTACAGTTGCTAATGGCGGTAATAGTTATTTCTTTACTAATGGTACATCTGTTTTTCAGCTAGACTCTACTGGTCTTGGACTAGGAACTGCGGCTCTACGTAATGTAGGTGTATGTGCTACAGAAGTTCCTGATACCTCTCTTGGTGATATTCGTTATGTAAAAGTATCAGCTACAGATACCATCACTGCTGCTAAAACATTTAATGCTACAGTAGCTTATGGCGATGCAGCAATGATTAAAGTATCTAGTGCTGTTAAATCTTTTATTACAACTCTTACTGATGCAGCTTCTGTTGTTTCAGATGCTGATACTGGTAATATTTTCTTAGTAACATTGGGCGGCAACAGAACTTTAGCTGCGCCTAGTAATATGGATGCTGGGCAGTCGGGCCACTACTATTTAATTCAGGACGCTACTGGTAATCGAACAATTAGTTTTAACTCTGTATTTAAATTTGCCGGAGGAACAGTACCTACCGCAACATCTACATCAGGATCAACTGATATTCTTTTTTATACGGCTAGAAGTGCTACCACAATTGATGCGGTAATGCTTAACAATATGACTAGATAATGACAAGTAAACTTGCAAAGTTTGAATTTCAGCAGGGTTTCCATAGGGAGACCACCCAGTTTGCTGAAGGTGATAAATGGTTTGACGGTAATCGGGTGCGTTTTCGCGCTCAGAAACCTGAAAACATGCGAGGATACACGACTAGAGTAACCACAGCTTTTGACGGTTCAGCTAGAGATTTAAGAACATGGCGTGATTCAGATAGGATTGCCCGTGCTATATTTGGTACACCAGATAAACTATACGAAATGGATGGAGATAGTTTACATGATATTACTCCTATTACTTCTACTGTAACTTTAGCAGGTGTTTTTGGAACAAGTGTTGGATCAACAAGAGTATGTGTGTCTGATACAGGGCATGGAAGGGTAGCTGGTGATTATGTTTTATTTACTTCTGCTTCTGTTTTTGGTGGCAATGTTAGTTTAACAGGAAATGTTTATCCTATTATTTCTGTTGCCAGTGCTAATGTTTTTACAATTGATGTAACATCAGCAGCCGGTGCTACTTCAGCAGCTACTGGAGATGCTACTTTTAACTACTATATTCCTACTGGTGCATCAGTAGCTACTAAAGGTTTAGGTTATTCTGCTGCTATATTTAATTCCACACCTCCTACTTCGGTAGGGATAAGTAAAATATCAACTACAGAAAGTAATGTGCTAGTTACTATATCATGTGCTGCTGCTCATAATGGTACTGCGGGAGACTTTGTAGTATTTAGACCTGCTAATACAAGTGTTACTCCTGTTACAGTAGGTGGTAATTTAATTCTATCTAAGCCATTTATTATTAATAGTGCAGGAACAACAGTTAGTATAGGTGGTCCAGAGTTTACTATTGTATCTGTTGCCAGTACTCAGCTTATCATAAGTTCTCAGACGGCAGCTAGTGCAGCAAGTGCCATAACAGCCGATATTAATATGACTGCATTAATTTATCAGCAGTCTGTTGGTAGAGGATGGAACAGTCCTTCTTCTCTAGATGCTAGTAATATTAATTTAACACTAGCTAACTGGAGTATTGATAACTACGGTGAGGATATTGTTGCAAATAGAAAAGGTAGTAATATTTTCTTTTTCGACAGTGATGCAAGTACAACACCTTTACACGCAACAACTGTTACAACTTCTCCTATTAGTGTAAATTCTATTATTGTATCACCTAATGATAGACATTTAGTTGCTCTGGGATGTAACTCTTATGTAGCCTCTGCCACAATTAGTGGACCGTTTGATCCTATGCTTGTTCGTTGGTCAGATCAAGATGATAGAACAAACTGGGTTCCTTCCTTATCTACAACTGCCGGTGAAGTTGTTCTAACAGACGGTACAGAAATTGTAGGTTCAGTAAGATCAAAAAATGCTATTAACATTTGGACTGATAACTCACTATGGACAATGAGCTTTGCAGGACCACCATTTGTTTTTAACTTTGAGCAGGTAGGTTCTAACTGTGGATTAATAGGACAGCACGGTGCTGTTGATTACAACGGTGTAACATACTGGATGGGAAATGATAACTTTTATTCGTTTGCTGGTCAAGTTCAAACATTAGATTGTACTGTAAGAAGATTTATTTTTGATAGGCTTAATCAAAGTTATACTGATAAAGTATTTGCTGGAATTAATTCTGAGTTTCAAGAAATTATCTGGCTTTATCCTTCTATTGGTAGTACTGAGTGTGATAGCTATGTTATCTTTTCTCCTGAAGAAGGGTACTGGGTCTATGGGGATATGATCTTTACTACCTTTGCAGATAGAGAAGTGTTTGGTAATACGATTACAACTGGTGCTACAGTTGGCGGTAACTTAGTATATGACAATGAGCCATCTGGTGTCTTTACTGCAAATGGTGAAACACTTACTTCATTTGTAGAGTCAGGTGATTTTGATATTGATGATGGCAATGCCCTCATGTATATGAGCAGACTTATTCCTGATTTTGATTTAAGCGGTGGTAAAATCAAATTAAAACTTATTACTAAACAGTATCCAGAGAGTACTGAAAAAACTACAAAAGAATTTGATGTGACAGAAACAACTCAAAAAGTTGATTTAAGGTCAAGAGGAAGGCAAGGGGTAGTAAGGGTATCTTGTGATTCAAATAATGCTAGTTGGAGATGGGGATCAATTCGACTAGCTGTCCAAGGGGATGGTGGAAGATAATGGCAAGATACCCTACTTTATTTAAAAGAAGTTATTTTAAAGATGCTACTGAAATGTACAATGGTATTCAAAGATGGGGATCAGTTTTAGTACAAGAATTAAACTCAAGAGATTTACAAGTTAATAGTAAACCATCTACAAATATTTATACTGTTGTTACAGTAACAGAAATCGGTAGACCACAGAAAGGTGACATAGCATATTCAGCAAGCTCTGGTAAGTTTAAAGGATATGTTAGTTTAGGAGCAGAGACATCATGGCAAAATCTGAATTAGGCACACATTTTAGTTTAGTAAACGATAGCACGTATTTTGGTAATCTTAATACGGGGCAGTTTATTGATCCTACTCGTCATAACTTAAATGAAAAGAACCAAACATTTGGGAATATAAAGAAAGTACAGTATAATAGTAATGCTTACTTAGGTTCTCCTGAATCAGATTATGGACAGAACAAATGAACATGCCAGTAGATCAAGCTATGCAGTATAGAAACATGGCTAATGAACAGCCTATGGAGGCCATGAGAGTAGCCCAAGGTGTGCCTAACCCTATGACGGGTATGCCTAATCCAGCGGCTCCTGTGCAAGCTCCTATGGCTCCTCAAGCACCTTCTGGACTAGCTGGTATGCCTATGAATACACAGGCTCCTATCCCTGTTCCTATTCCTATGTCAGGTAGAGATATAGCAGATATAGATATAAAGCAAAAGTTACATGACGTTTTCTTTACTACGCTTCCTAGTAAAGACTCACTAGCTTCTTTAGTTGTGAAAGAACAATTTGACCGTGCAGCCATAGATTTAACTGAACCAATAGAAACACAGTATAGTTTAATTGATACTCAAGCAGCGTCTAATTTTGCTGATATGGTTAATTTGGAAAATACTAATCCTCCGGCATTTAATGCTAGATATGGCGGTGGTATTATGGGACTAAAGGCTGGCGGAGAGTTCTCAGGCAGAGTTGAAGGAGACGGTGGTGGCATGGAAGATAATGTATACATGCCTATTGTTGAACGAGCTATGGGACAGCAAGTAGGTACACTTGACAATCCTAAACAAGTAGGCACCTTAGCAGTCAGTCCTTCTGAGTACGTAATTGATAGTCATACAATGGCAGCACTGGGAAATGGTAATGCAGATGAAGGCGCAGATGTCATGGATAATGTTGTAAAAGATATTCGTAAAGATGCTTATGGAAATACTAGACAGCCTAATGAAATTAATGGCTTGGCTTCCTTGACATCTTCAATAAATGAGAGGACATAACGATGGGTTTCCTATCTTCACTATTTGGTAGCTCCAAGAGTCAGCCACAAGTTCAAACAGTACAACAGACACAAAAGCTACCTTCTGAAATTTCTGGAAAGGTTGCAGAGGTTGCAGACGAAGCTAAACGTCTTTATGAAGAACGTGTAGCTGAAGGTTATGTTCCTTATGAAGGCGCAACTATTGCTCCGTTTACTCAACAGGAACTTGATGCTCAAGCAGGTATTGAAGGTCTTGTAGGCTTATCAGCGCCTCTTCAGCAGGAAGCCCTTGGTATTACACGCCAACAGGGAGAACAGTTTACAGGTGATATTGCACAGCAGTATATGAATCCTTATCAGCAAGCTGTTATTGATATTGAAAAACGCGAAGCTCAGAAAGATTTTACAAGTAGAATTTTACCGCAGTTTGAAAAACAAGCAGTAGATGCTGGCGGTATGAGTGGTCTAGGTTCTCGTGCAGGAGTACAGGCTGCATTGCTTGGTGAAGCTCAAGGTCAACGTCTTGGTGATATTCAGTCTAGAGGCTTACAATCAGCTTTTACTCAAGGTCGTCAAGAATTTAATGCTCAAAAAGCTAGAGAAGCGGGTCAAGCCGCGCAGCTTGCAAAAGCAGGTCCAGCTATGTTTGCTTCTGGTTTAGCAGAGCAGGGTGCTTTGACAGGTGTTGGTGAAGATCGTAGAGAACTAGGTCAGTCAGCTTTAGATGAAGCATACTTTAGATTTCTTGAAGAGCGTGGTGAACCACAGGCTGCGTTAGCAGAATATTCTAATACTATATATGGTAATCCTTTAAATACTATTCCTTCCATGAATAAACAAATTACTACTCCGGGACAGCAAGGTCCAAGTACAGGACAACAGTTACTAGGACTTGGTTTATCTGCTGCTAACATCTATGGTATGGGAGGCGGTTCTGCTTTTGGTGGACCGGGATTTAGCGGTAAAAATCTTTTTGGATTTAAACAAGGTGGTGGCCTATCTGATCTTGTACATAGACAGCAAGGTGGAGGTATGGGACTCGATTCTGTTTCTGAAGAAGACTCAGAAAAAATTAAAAATCAATTAGACGCTACAGTTGCAGCACAAGAAACTCAACAGCCTGTAAATACACAGGTTAAAAATAGTAGTCCTGCAATAAATGCTATCCGAAATTTAATACCTAATGACTTTGCTATGACACGAGCATTAACTAATCCTGCTCTTCCATCAGGCGTAGAAACTGAAGAAAGTATAAGAGCAAGAACCGAAGGTACTAAGACATCTTATAGAGATGCTTTACAGGCAGACCTTGCTTCTCGTGAAGAATTAACAAAAGGAAGAACAGTAAGTAAAGAAAAGTTTGCCAGAGAACAAGCAGATAAATCTAGAAAAGCTTTGAAAGGCTACGATCCTGCTATATTATCTAATCTTGCTGCTGCTTTATTTAATCCAGACATTAGTGCTGGCGAAGGTCTTGCTATGGGCATTGAGGCAAGACAAGAAACTCTTAAAAAGAATAAAGCAGAACTGAGAAAAATTGATTCTAACTTAGCTATTGCTTTAGATGCTAACGAAGATATGTTGTTTGAATCAGCTATATCAGGATTAGATAAAGAAACTGCACAGGCTATGGAGTTTATTAGAGGCGATGCAGAAGTGTTAGAACGTATTGCACAGATACCTGCCAAGCAACGAAAAGAAGTTGTAGATGCTATTGTGTCTGGTGCTACAATTGATGCTGCATTTGCAAAAGCAAGGGCATCTGGCAAAACTGCTAAAACACTTCCAAATTTATCTGCTGTTCAAACAGAAATGAGTGCTGCACTAAATGTCAGAGGATTTGGATCACTTGTAGATGGGGCTTTTGTAGCTAGTGGTAAACTTTATGGTGATAAAAGAACTGCAGCCCGAGTTAATGAAGCACGTAGAAGTACAATTGAAGCTCTTAGAGAAAATCCAAGTCAGCCCGATCAGGCTTTAAAAATATTTAATTCAGTTCTTGATAGATTAAGCAAATAAAATGTCTTCAGAATTAGCTACAAAAAGTGGTGACGAAATTTTTGAAGAGATATCAAGAAGAGTTGATGCGTCTTTAGATGTTGACTCTTCACCAACTAGTTTACCTATACCGACTGTTTCCACTACAACATCTTTAGATGAAGTACCTTTATATAAAAAAAGTGGTGACGAGATTTTTGAAGAGATATCAAGAAGAGTTGATGCGTCTTTAGGTGTTCCTGACGCTGCTCAACCTGTTGCTGCTCCTTCCGATCAGCCTGAATATACTATGGATAGTCTCGATACTAATCGAGAATGGATTAAGAATGCTAAAACTTTTCATCAGCATTTAGAAGGTGAAGATTGGAAAGGCTCTGATAAAAACCTTGCCGAATGGTTTAAGCGTCGTCATGCCCAACTTAACAATGATATTGTCAATATGGGAGCAACCGCTTATTCTATAGATGATATGGACGATGCTACTAAAAAATCTTTAGTAGATTCTATGGATATGTATGACGATACAGATAGTGATGTAGGTTCGGCTTTAAGAGCTTTACGTTATTCACTAACTGATCCTTTAAATTTAGCGGCTGTTGGTGTTGGAATTCTGACGGCTGGAGCGGCTACGCCTCTCTTAACACCTCTAGTTGGTGCATCTAGAGCGGCTGCTATTGCTAGTAGATTAGCATTTAAATCTCAACTTAAAAAACAACTAATTGAAAAAGGTATAGGAAAAGAAGCGGCTGAAGAAATAATTAAGACAGGCGCGTCTAAAGAAGTTTCTGAAGAAGTAATAAAACAAGTAGTTAAGGACTCCGCTAAAAAGGTAGCTCTTACTACAGGTGGTACTGGTTTTGCAGGGGGTGCTGCCTATGGCGCAGCTATGGACCTTGCAGATCAGTCTTTAGATTTAAACCTTGGTAGAGTCTATGATAATGATGTATATGAAAGATTTATTGCAGAAGGCATGTCTCCTGAAGAAGCGCGTGAACTATCAAAAGCTGATAGCATAGATTATAAACAATTAGCTTTAGTAACATTATTTAGCGGTGTTATAGGCGGAGGCGCTAACTTTGGTATTAGTAAATGGGCTGCTAGGCGCATGAATAAAAAAGTTGGCAATGCTGCTGTACGTGCAGAAAGACTTGCCGAAGCTGAAGCTGAAGCCCTTGGACAACTAGTACCTTCAACAACCGTTGTTATGAGCAAAGTGCCACAGAAAATAGGTGATGATCTTACCGTAGCTTCACAAAAAGTAGAGGCTAATGGTAATGTAGTTGTTGAGGTTCCAATAGAAGAAGGCTTTGGAGAGGTAACAGGAGCAGCAAAGAAAAGATTAGAAAAAGCTAGAAAGGATAAACTTAAAGAAATTAGAAAAGGTATAGAAAATAACCCAAATGTAAAGGACACTGTTGAAGAAGTTTTGCCTGATGGAAGTGTACGTTTTACAAGTAAGAAAAAAGCAACAGCCGGAATTGCTGAAACAGAAATAAATATTAATGGAAGAACTCTTGTTCAAAAAGTTTTAGCATCTACTCAACGTGCTTTAGGATCAGGTGCTGGTTTAGGACAAGCTCAGAAAAGAAGGCGGGAGCGTTTAGACGCTACTCGTATTTTATCTGAAAGATTAGTTGCAAGAAATCTTAGTCGATTGCAAACTGCCGTTAAAAAAGATTTGAATACAAAAGTTGAAAGTTTAGATAAAGAAACACTTACTTTAATAGATAATGGTTTTCGTGGCAATGCTGCTGCTCTTTCAACTCTTAGTTCTCGTGCGCCTAATATTTTAAAAGAAGTTAATTTAATGCGAGATAATGTTAAAGATTTTCAGCAACAATTAATAGATACAAAAGCAATAAAAAAAGACTCAGAACTTGAAACAAGAATTACCCAATCAATAGATGGTGATACTGAACTATACGTTACTACAAGCTATGAAAAATTTGATAATCCTAATTTTTCTAAAGAATTTATTAAAACAATTGAAGGAGAAAAAGCTTTAAAGGATGCTAGACAATTATTTAGCAATCAGTATAGAAACATAGATGATGGTTATAAAGCAGCTAAAGAAGCTCAAGACGCTAAACAAACTTTAACCAAAGAACAAGATAGTTTAATTAGGCAAGTTGAAAAAGAACCAGAAGGATACATAAACCAACAGTTTGAAAAAATATTAACTGTTCACGATGAGGGTGATTTATTTACAGCTTTTGGGCAGATAGACACACCCCAATCCGCTCTCAAAATCTTGTCTAAAAAGAAAGATATAAATGAAGTTATTCGTACACTTATGGGCGAAAGTAAAAATCCATTTCAAAATTATGCTAATACTTTATCAAAGCTTATGCAGACCGTTGAAACAATTAATTATGAACAAGAGGTAGCAAAAGCTATTAGAGCAGGAGAAATTAAAGGTGCAGCAACAAACATTATTGCTGCTCAAGATATTACAAAATCATTAACATCTCGTATTCCTAGTCGAGCAGATATTACTAGACCGTTACAAGAAACATCACCAGATATTACAAGTCCACTTGAAGGTTTATTTGCTACTCCTCAAACTCAATCTGCAATAGAACTTGGTAATGAATTTATTTCTAATTGGGGTAAAGTAGGACAAACTTATATGCTTGTTCAAGGCTATACTCGCGCAGCAAAAACTGTTTATAGTTCAACCGCAGTTGCGCGTAACTTTATTGGCGGTGGTTATATGGCTTTTGGTGCAGGATACCTAAACCCTAAAAATTTAAAAGCTATGAAAGATACTGCTAGGGGCATGGGGCTTTTTCCTGACGAGCAACTTCGGGCAGAATATGAAAAGGGTGTTGCTTTAGGGTACTATCAAGCGGGTATTGATTTAGGTACTTTTAGAGGTGCTTTGCAAGATGCAGGTAAAGAAGCTTTTTGGGATTTAAGTGATCCAATTTATCAAGGCAAAGGTTTTTTAAATAAAATTAAAGGTCGCGCAGGAAATTTAAATAGAAAAGCAATTACTTTTTATCAGTCTATGGATGATATGTGGAAAGGTTTTGCCAATGCTAATGAAAAAAGCAATCAACGTCAGATTTTAATAGATAAAGGAATTAATCCTGACGAAGTTATAAGAACATTTAGATCAAGTGATGGTCTTCCTATTAAAATTACTAAGTTAGATGAAGAAGCTGCTGCTCAAGTAAACTTACACATGCAAAACTACAACGGTATCCCACAACTTCTTAGAAAAGCTAGGCAAGCTCCTCTTGCTGACTTTCTATCTTTTAAATATGAAATGATTAGAACGCAGGGTAACATTCTTAAATCAGCTTTTAAAGATTTAAAAGAAGGTAGCGACCAAATGAAGCTTGGTGTTAAAAATGCTGATGGTTCTTTACAAGGCGAAGCACAAAGAAATTTAGGAAGAAAAAGATTTGGTTCTATTGTCGCCGCACAAGCTTCTGCTCCAGCACTAGCCCTAACATTTTCTACATTAATGGGTTTAGAAGAAAAAGAAAACCCTGATAATCCTTACACTAAAAGAGAAGGAATAGAATATTTTCTTCCTGATTTTGCTAAAGGCGCAGAATATCTTTATACAGACTATGATTCTAAAACAGGTAAAGGAATCAGAACCAGTTTAAGTTATATTAATCCTTGGGCAGCATCTCCACAAAATGATCCACTAAGGGCCGCACTAAGAGCCTCTAACCAAGGTGAGTATGTAGAAGGTGCTGTTGATGATGCTTTATATAGAGGAGCAGTGCAGCCTATTGTTGATAGTGTTGGTCCTAGTATGTTTTTTGAGGCTGTACGATCATTGGCTACGGGCGAAGATGAATATGGCCGTCCGTTAAGTAGTTCTCCTTTATGGAACGATCAAGCTATAGCTAGATTAAAACAAGCTTCTAAAGGGTTTGAACCGGGTATTATAAAAAGTGGTAGAGATATTTATCAAGGTTATAAAGTTAAACGTACAAAATCTGGTCGAGAAATAAGTGGAGGATTTGCATTAACTGCCGCAGCTACTGGCATTAAACCAGAATTTTTTGACATTGGCAGAGAAGTAGGATTTAAACTTAGTACATTATCACGAGATATGGGTAAATACGATAATATATTTAACGAAATTGTTCGTGATAGAAGACCAAGAGATACTTCAGAATTTATAGATGCTTACAAAAAAACTTTAGAGCTTCAGTACAATAGATCAACAGAAATATTTGATGCAATATCTCACGCAGAATCTGCTGGTTTAGATACGTCAGCTATAGTTAACTCTATTACTGACAATGGTTTATTTGAAAACAGACTTGATGAAAAAGTATTGATAAATTTAGTTGAAGGAGAGGGTACATTTCTACCTGCTCCCCCAAATGTAGATACAATTTATAAATGGAGTGAATCAATTAAAAATTTATATGGAGGAAAATACACACCTCCAGTTGAGGATGTTTTATCTCAAATGATAGATATATACAGCCAGTATTCTGGCACTACAACAGGAGTACGATAATGCCTAACGATCCTACTATGATTTGGAATGCAATACTAAGCATAGCATGTGGCTCATTTGTATGGTGGGTGCGTGGCATTAGCCAACAGGTACAAGATACTAAGCGGCGTATAGCCGACACACGAGAAGAAGCCGCCAAGACCTATGCTACTAAAGACGAGGTAGATAAAGACCTCAATAAAATTATGGCTAGGTTTGATAGGCTTGAAGCTAAGTTAGATTCTTTTTTAATAAAGGTAAAATAATGTTAGAGAATTTGTTTTTTACTGCTAAGGAAATGGCCTGTCATGGTACAGGTGAATGCGAGATGGACGATAACTTCATGGAGAAGTTAATATCAATTCGTAAAAAGTTTAATACTCCTATGATTATCAATTCAGGTTACAGACATATAGCTCATAACTCTGCTATCAACGGTGCGCCTAAGTCACCGCATATTTATGGTCGAGCAGTTGACGTAGCTGTGTCAGGTAAGGATGCTTACCGTCTAATTCGTATTGCAATGGAGATGGGAATGACCGGTATTGGTGTGGCTCAGAGAGGGCCAATCGAGAGAAGGTTCATTCACCTAGACGATATGAACGGTGAAGACCACCCTCGGCCTTGGGTGTGGAGTT
>Ga0209279_10000310_pt1 | contig 33309 bp, 54 predicted proteins | sample CoawatmetaG00DNA_3_FD_187508 | JGI IMG/M metagenome (GOLD analysis project Ga0209279, IMG submission 187508) | Marine microbial communities from the West Antarctic Peninsula - Coastal water metaG006-DNA (SPAdes) (version 2) | ecosystem: Environmental > Aquatic > Marine > Coastal ...
AAGAGGATTTTGAGAAGTGGTTAAATCCAAAGTACTTAGAAGATGTTGAAACAGGTAGCGGTATAAATGTATTTGAACATGTAGGTAATGAGATGAAATACGGAGTCTTTGTAGACTTCTTTGATAGTGTAGGGATAAGAGTATCAATAAGAAATATAGGGTCTAGTTATTGGTACGTTATAAACTACCCCAATACACTAGGGTTAAAAGATAGGTACGAGTCTAAGTATACAGAAAGACCAGAGGCAAGAACCGCAGCAATAGAAAAAGCAAACGAAATTTATAATAAATAGATTCGTGGTTCGCGAATTGCAAATTAATTCTTAATTCGAATACAGAATATTAAACTTTTTCGACGAACGGTAATGTATAATGTTATAATGTATTTTATATTTGTCACAGATAAGAACTAAAACAAATATTATGACAACTTTAAATCAACAATTAGAAACAATCAAAAGCTTTAATAATACAGCAATAATTTCAGTAGATTTTCTTTCTTGGGGTGGGGCTTATATTAAATTTGAAGCTACAAACTTTGCTTTTAACGGTGTAAAAAATGCTTTAAATATTATAATTGAACAATTAGAAAATAATCAATTTATGTTTATTTCTAGATTACCTAATGTATCCTAATAATGAAGAAACAAAAAATAATAGATATACATAACTACTGTATCGGTGGTTGTGTTCCTTTTAAAACTATGGAAAAAGAAGTTGAAGTGTTTTTAAAAGAAGTTAAAGGAGTTACATTTAAAGAGTTAAACGACTTAAAAAAATCTGAAAGAAAAGAACTAGAATTAACTGGTTATTATGATTATTAAAAATAAAAATTATGAAAAAATTTGAAATTACCAAAATAGAAAAAGATGTATTAAATGGTTTTGATGCTTTTTTATTAAAAAATAATCTTGTTTTTATTGATGGTTGGGATTTTTACAAGGATTTAAAAGGAAGTGAATTTTCTTACACTGATGTTTGGATTAAATACACAAGGTCTGTTAACTATACTTTTTAAAATCTACCTAAGCGGTGCGAAATCATTAGCACCGTTTAAATGATGGAATACATTATATCTAAGAGCATCAATTAAATGGTTCCATTTGTCTTCATACGTCTTACTACCCTTATCAGCATACACATGGTTATTAAATTCTTTAACTAAGTTTGTGCTGTTTTTTTCTACTATTATTTCATAGTCTTGCAAGAACATTATACCAGCTGTGATACTTCCTGCTCCTTTTTTCACACCTATAACATTGCATTCAGCGGATAACTCAGTTATTAAACGAGGCTCTGCACTATCAGCAATGATTAATTTACGTCCGCAATGTAGTTTATTAATATCGTTTATCTGTGAAGTCTTAAGCCCTGCTTTGTATAGCAGTTCTTTTGCATAAATCTTTTTATGATTTCTATCAATTGCCACCTCGACTAGTGTGCTTGGATCGTTACTAAATCCGTAATCTTGCCCAAAAGAAGTTTGCAAATGATTTGGATTAAACTCACCATAAGACCAGTTTTCGATTACGACGCCTTCTGCCTTATCTAACCAACCTCCTAATATAACGTGCTTGTACTTGCTTGGATTGTTTACCTTTATATCTTCTATTCGTGTGAGGTAACTAACGCTTAAATTCTCTTGATTGTCCTTGTACGTAGTATGTATGTAGGTGGTATCTTTAAACGTGCCATTAACACCACCAGAAACACCCTTAGACTCGAAAAACCTCTTATAAATAAAATGCTCTTTAGTACTTGGATTTAATATAAGTATAACTCTATTTTGTAGATCTTTATTTCTAATTGAAAAATCTATCTTATCGAATATTTCTTCATTGTCTAGTTCTTCCGCCTCATCTAAAACCCACGTAGTAACACCAGCCAAAGATTTAAGGTTTGCGGTTTGTGTTCCACTGCTTGTTTTGATACCCTTAAAGAGTATCTTAGAACCTGTTTTAAGGTTTATTATTTCGTCTTTAGTAATGTGAAAGTCATGTCTTAAATTAGCTGTATCAATCTTATCTATAAACTCTGGAATTATAGAAACGTGTGCAGAGGTAAGCGTATATCTTGTAAATAAAATAACATGCCCCACTTCATAGGTGAGGAGTAACAGGAATAAATTTATAGAATATGATTTACCAGAACCACGACCACCTGATACAACAAAGTAACGACTATCAGATCCTAATGAATTATATTTAGTCTTTATCTTTATCAAATTTAAATATATCTTTTATATCAAAATTATTAACATTATGCGTATTCTCTACAATATCTTTAGGTTTGCCAAATACATGTTCAGCAATAAACATTTTACCACGTTCAAATTCTAGCAAATCTTTTGCGAATGCTATCTTTGTTTTGTCGTCGCTCGATGTCTTATGTAGTTCTGACAACGCAGTTAACATTATTACATTGGCTTTCTTCTCATCTACCTTGCTAGGTCTACCAGCACCCTCACGTTTACCTCCTCTAGTTTCTTTCATTCTTTGAATTTAGTATTGTTTATTCAAATTATTTATTTAGCTTTTATCGTGTTACTCACACGTTATAGTAAAGTAACCCCCTACCGTCTCAGTATAACTATAAGCCTCATCTTGACACTCTACACTTGTTTCTGAAAGCTTTTCACTATTAATTAAATCTAACCCCTCAGGGCTTACGGATTCCCAAGACCTAAACACCTCCTTAAGACATCCGCATTCGTCTTCGATTAATTCTGTTTCACTACAAGAAATCATTGATAACCCTATTCCTAATATTAATATAAATTTTTTCATCTTATTTCGTTTTAAATATTACCTCTATAGCCTTTAAAGTTCTTGTAACACTTTCAGCATAATTATACATCTCCATCTCTACAAACTCATCCTTAAGAGCACTTAACTCATCTAAAGAGAGTAACTCATTTTCATAGTTTAATATAAAATCAATAGCATGTTTTACTATTTCATCACTTTTTAAGTCTTCTGTAATATCTTCAATGCCTTCAATGTTTCCGAAATCTTCCATTATCTTTTTTGTTTGCTACCTAAAATTCTTATTTTGATCCAATCTAAATCTCTACTTACTTTAACATAATTAATACCAGTTATCTTTTCAATATCTCGTAAAGAGTGGGCGTAACTTAATTCTAAGAGGTTCTTGTCTTTGTAAGGTAAATTATCAATTCTTTTCATTATAGTTAACTCCCTATCACTATAACCGCTTTTCGGCTGTTCTGTTACTAATTTAGCATACCTTCCGATCTGCTCAAAGTCTTCGCAATGTTCTTTTTTATAGTTTGGTTGCTTCTTTGAGTCGATAAACATGTTAACTAAAACCACCTTTATAAATCCAGTAGTTATATCTTCGATGTGCTTCTTATACTTTGGGATTCTCATATACATCTCTTGCACCAACTCATCAGCATCATCATGATTATTTGTGATCATGAAAGCAATTTCACGCCAAAGTTTATCTTTTTTAGCTAGTTCTTCTAACATGTTTACGTTTTAACGTTTGTCAAATGTACACTTAATTATTTAATAAACCTATATTTTTTATAAACAATTAAAAAAGAACCTCGTTATCATCATTAGAAAAAGCATCGTCCAAAGACATCATAGGTAACGGCTTTTTTTCTTCCTCGAAATTATCCGTATTGGATTGAAAAATATTATCTGTTAGTTCTGTATGCGTAAACGGTAAACCCTCATCATTTACAGTTAAATAAAAGTCATCAAAAGGTATTCCCCTACTATGTGAGTGGCTTATTTTTACGGTGTTTTTCTCCAAAACGTTTCCATTATCATCTGTAATCAAATCAATAGATATTAAAGATTCTGCTTTAATTGTGGAGACTGTACCAAGATGACCTCTAGCTTTCTGTGATCCTGTATTCTTATGTAGAATAAAACACACATGTAAACCCTCAGCAGTCCATCTCATAACCTCCTCGGCTAGTTCTGAGGCTGTTACAATATCATTTGTATTAACTACCAAATCGGCTAAACCATCAATTGTAATTAAATCAATCTTACCAGCGTATTCAGATTTGTAAATCATCCATCTAATTAAGCCTAATCTATCCGCAATACTTTGTTTACGTAATTGAATAGGGATGTAATTTTTATAGTTTTCGCCTACCATTTTACCAACCCTTCTAAAACTTCTTTGTGCGTAAAACTCACCTTGTTCTGTGTCTATTGAGATAATATACCTATCTTTTCGATTAGTGCCTACAAAGTGTTTTGTGTATGCTGATGTATTACCACCAATATAAGCAGCCTCAATTAATGATTTCGCAAATGATTTCTTCGCCTTAGATGGTGCGTAAATACAACTCAATTCAAATTTAGTAATAGCAGACACTTTGCGCCCTTTGTAATCATTTCCTACGTAAACAATTGTTTCTATTGGTGGCAACTCTTTTTCTAGATCTACAATACACTCAGTTAATAAACTACTATAGTCGTTTAAATCTTCTTGTAAAATCTCTTCCTCGTGGTCTTCTTTTGGTGTGTTTAAATCAAACATATTTTTTGTTTATACTTTTATATTAACTAACCATTGTTCATATATTCTGCTTGCTACCTGTGCAGTCATTACAGGTGGTACACTCATTCCTATTAAATAAACCGGCTTGTTAGACACAAAATTATAATCTGAGGGGTAACTCCCTGCTTTTTTACATTCATCATTATACAAAGTTCTTTCAAACTCATAATCATAAGGTAATCCATTTGCTCTAATAGTAGGTAATACTTTGTCTGGATGTGTTTTTATTTCATTAAAATAACTTCCTTTAGGGTGTATACTACTAAAAGCATCACCAGCTTTACATAACAACCAAAATTTTTTAATCATTGGAGAAAGCCCCTCAGCACTTTCATTTCCTTTTAATTGTCTTATTTCTTTATATGTTATTAATGGCTCATTAAATCCCATTTCAATTTTTGGTAATTCAGTAAACATATCTTTAAAATATAAAAAATCTTTTGCTAAATCTTTACGTAAACAAACAAAAAACACCCTTTCACGTCTTTGAGGTACACCCATTTTAGAAGCATTCAAAAGAAAGTGTTGGCAGTAATAACCAGCCTTATCAAAATCTATATAAATATTTCTTACATATTCTTTTGCATCACCTTGTAGTAATCCTTTTACGTTTTCAGCAACAACTACTTTAGGTTGTAATTCTTTTGCTAAATCTATAAAATCAAAAAATAGATTATCTAAAACTTGTTCTGCTTGTCCTTCTCTAAACTTTTTTTCTTTTCCCCAATCTTTTTCTCTATTCCCAGACATTGAGAAACTGCTGCAAGGGGGCGAACCATCCAAAACATCTAAATTATAAAGTTCTTTTGGTAAATCTTTTCTTAGTTTAAAAGTTTGTATTGGTTCTAAATAAGATAACTTTGGTTTATGGTTAGTCCTGTAAGCGTCCATCATTTTAGGGTCTATCTCATTGCATCCTATCACGTCAAACCCTGCTAACTTATAACCCATAGTAGAACCACCTCCACAAGCAAAGCAACTAAATACAGTCCCTTTATCTTTTGTAAAATTTGCATCTTTTAAAGTCCATTTATACGGAAATTTATGTTTTGTATTTTTCATGTTTTTATTTTTAATTAATTAATACTATCTGTAACACGTTAACCACAAATATACAATTTATTTTTTAACTTCGTCTATGTAAAGTTCTATTCATCATTTCATCAACCTCACTTTTCATTTTTTCTATTTTAAAATTTTCTTTAAATCTGTTATAATCCAAGATATACTCTTGCATTTCTACGTTAGAAATATTTTCCTGAGTCATTCCATTTAGTTGATTACCTGCAAGATCTTCATATAATTGCTCGTAGTAAGTTTCCAAAGGTATGGATAATAAATTAGATATTTCATTAAAAACATATTGATTAAAAATAGTTGTACCGCTTGAACGAACTTTAAATACTAATTCTCTAATATAAAGCTTAGCAAATAATTGATTGTTTAAGATAGTTTTTTTCTCTACCCTATTGATATATCCTAAAAGACTTTTAAGTGCGTTAAAATCGTCCTCACATAGTTTAAAATCGACATACTCACCGTTTTGCTTAGGCTTCATTTTATAAAACAGTCTTTTACCGCTGTTTTTAACATCCCAATACTCCTTAGAGTGTTTTATTTTAGTTTCGTTTTGTGTCATAATCTTTCAGGTGCTTTTTTATATTTATTATCTTCAAATAGTTTTTCTTTTGTTACAAAACAAGTTAGATAAGTTTCAAAATTCTCTCTTCTTAGAAAATGCGAGGGTCTTAATCTAATTGTTGGAAATGTTTTTTGCTGAAACAATCCCTGCATTGCTTGATCGAATTCTTTTTTGCCGTAATCTTTTTTTAATTCTGCGAAATCTATCTTTTCGCTTTGAATTAGTTTTTTAAATAAAGTTGGTTGTTTATCAAATCTATTGCGCGCATCTCTCCAACGCTGCAAAAAATATTCTTCTGTAAAATTTTGTGTGTGTTTTTGTTCATTAGAAATATACATAGTATTATCTGTTACACTAACACTCTCATTAACATTCTCATTAACACTTACAGTTGGATTTGTTGAAATAATTTCAACACTTTCAACACTTGTTGAATTTGTTGAATTTTGTTTAGCCTTTTTCAACGCTCTTAGTTCTGCTGACTTCTTACCCGCTTCACTTCTTTTAACTTTTACCGCATCAAACTTAATTAAATCCCTCTTTAAGCTTAATTTAATAGGCTCAAATGCCATTTCTACAATAAAGTCTATAGGCACAGGGTCTTTATCATTTACGTACAGGAGAACGCACAAAAATAACTCTCCTGCGTAGTTAGTTTTATTCTCTCGATCTTTACTTACTAACTTTTCAACTACTGTTAATAAATCAGCATAAAGAATAAATCCTTTTTTACCTTCTGCCATTATTTTGCTGTGTTTTCGTGAATGTTTCCTATTACTTTTACTGTATGGTCAAAATCAGGATATCCATACATATCAATTCCCATATCGTCAGAAGCGCCTACACTTCTAATTGAAACTATTTCATTCTTCCAACCATATTTAGTTGACTCTGTTACAATATCCCCCTCATAAATATCTTTACCGTTCTTGTCTTTTAAACCTGTGAACTGCATTAATAAAGCATCTTCACGTAAGTAACCGAAAAATCGAGATAATCCAAAGTTATTTTGTAGTAGTGAAAACAACATCTTACCATCGTTCCAAGCTCTAAATTTTATTTCTCTCATAATTTATATTTTTTGTATTAAAAAACCTTATGGTTCATCGGTGCAGCGAATCCCCATAAGGTTTATGTATGTTTTTATGTGTGACGTTCTGCACTCGTCTTACGCAAATATAGTCTTTTATTTTGTTCTACAATGTTTTAATTAGTTTTTTATAATAATTACCTAAATTAATTAATTCTTGTCGATCCCATTTAAATACCTCTTTTTTATACCGGTCCGCTAATTGGTCCAACTCTTTTAACCGGTCCGGACCTACTATATTAGGCATGTTTAACCGGTAACTTTCTAAATTCCCCTCTTTATACCGGTTACATTGTATACATTGTGCATGTATATTATATTCGTTAAATTTAAGATTAGAGTATTTACCGGCAGAGTAATAGTGTCCGGCATCAAAATCACTTTTATAACCGGTCTTACAACTTGCGCAAGGTTTACCGGTGTCTCTTAACCGGATGTATTTATGGCACAAATTTACTACGGTCTTTTTTAGCGCTTCTAAAGATTTATTCTCCTTGGTAGATTTTACCATATCGTTGTAGTCTTTACGGGGCTTCTTTGCCTGAATAATTGCCTTAGATGTTAAATTACCACCTACTAAACTATCTAATAAAAAAGAAGCGTAGCAAGATTTACCGCCATCGGTGCATAGTCCGTATTTACGATATAATGTTAAACGATTACAACCACTGTATTTATTTGCCTTGCCTATCCCTTTACACTTCTTTTTTTTATTAATCATTTAAAACATTGTTAATTGTTGTTGGTGTATTTTTAATCTTTTCATCGCTGCAATATAGTAATCTTTATCTAATTCGCAAGCGGTTAAATCAAACTCTCTATTATGGCACGCTAAAGCAATACTACCACTTCCTAAATGAGTATCTAAAACTTTAAACCCTTTTTCTGTATAATTATCTAAAATCCATTCATACAATCTTACAGGTTTTTGCGTTGGATGTATTCTTATTTCTTTGTTCTTCATATCGTGTTGTAACATTCCATTCCAAGTAGATTTAAAAATCCTTGTAGCAGTTTGAAAAGAAGTCCAAGCCAATTCTGCATCTGCAAAATTGCCACTATTATTTTTATCCCATATCAAAAAACAAGGCGTGTTTTCTAAATGCTCAATCATATAGTTTCCACCAAAAATAATTTGATTTTTACTTACTCTTTTTAGTTCTTTAAAATAACCTGCGGTAGGTATAACAGAATCCCATTCTTTTTTCCCGTAATCCTTTGTCTTACCTAAATTATTACCACCTACATTTCCTGTTTTAGAAATATCAATCCCATAAGGTGGGTCAACTATTGCTAAATCGAAATGATTATCTGGATATCTTGCCATTAAAAGCATATTGTCTTCGTTTGTAATGTTTATCATAATATTTTAATTGCGTTATTTTCTAAGTGTATTTTGTCAGAGATTCCGCAAAGCCTACGAGCGTCCAAACTAAAAGCAATGTTTACCTCTTGTAATTTTGCGTATTGGCTGTGAGGGAATTCGTCTAACATCCATTTTACATAATCTAATTTATTCGACATTAATTTATCACTAATATTTTCCTCGTCCATTTCTTCCACTTGGTTGTAAAAGTGTTCTTCAATAAATTGTAGATGTTTAATTGTCGCCTTTACTCTTTTTAACGCTGCTGGTTCAAAAACTCCTAAACGTACACATTCTTCTAAATAGTGGAGGAACTCAAAACCTGTTAAAATACCACCACTTACATTGTCTACTTGTTCTTTATTTAATTTCCTCATCTTAACACCCTTCTATTATTGTTATTCTATCTTTATTCTTCCAAGCCCATGATTTTTTTCTAAGTTCAATCATTTCTAAGAGTTCGATTTGTTGGTCTTCAGTTAAATCAGATACAGATTTTTGTACTTTAGTTAATTTCTTTGTATGTACGTATTTAACCTCAACATTATTAAATTTTTTAGTAAAATATAACATATTTAACTCATTGTATATTTCCGTTAAGTCGGGTACATATTCTTTATAAGTTTTAAATTTATCAATAGAATGTATTACTGAGGCATGAGTCATTGATTTACCTTTTGATTGGTAATATCTTGCAATCATAGAACTACCTACTTTATATTTCTTGTTACAAATTGTATTAAATAAAGATCTATATTCTACAATATCCGTAACCCTTCGATTTATAGAAATATCTATATTTTTTTCATGTAGCAAATAATTATAAACTCTATCTAAATTGTTTTTTTGAAATTCAGTTAATTGTTTCTTCATCTTGTTTTATTTTTAAGTAAACCCTTTTTAATCTGTCAAAATAGGGTAAAAATCTTTTATTTCCTGTGTTGCTTTCTAAATAGTTAATGTTTGTATTAACATATCTTTTAACGTCTGTAATAGTCGTACATTCGTCTAATTTTAAAACGTTCTTATCAAATTTGTAATTATCAAAGAACGTTTTAATTAATTTAAGTGTAACCACTTTTTAAAATGGTAAATCGTCTGGTTCTTCTTGTGGCACAAACTTTTCATTTGGTACAGGTGGTAATGATTCTGAACTTGTAGCGTCTACTTTTTCAACTCGCCAACCTGTAATAGAATTAAAGTACTTCGCTACACCTTGCGGATTAACCCATTCCCGACCACCTAAATTAATAGAGACTTTTACGTCGTCATTTACTTTGTATTTCGATAATAAATCGATTTTATCTTTTAAGAACTCAATTGCGATGTGCTGCGGATATTGCTCATCTGTTGTTACTACTAATGATTTTTTTGTGAATCCACTTGCGAAAGTTTCTAATTCGCCAATTACTTTTACTTTACCTATTACCTCCATATTACTTATTTATTAATTAACATTAATTCTAGAACAAATATAGTTTTTTTTATGTCCTCCACAAAATTTCCCTTCTTATTTACACGATCTATTCGTTTAATTGCATCAAATTGGTACGCATTCCATCCTCTTTCTTCTGCTATCTTGTAAAGACTTCCGTTTTCATTGTTGTAATGTGCTGGTGTTTGGTAATGGAGACCATCGTTTCCGTTTTGCTCCACTATTCGCTGTCTTTCTTCGTTCATTTCTTCAAATCTTGTAATTGTATCACTCATAATTTATGATTCTTTTTTTAAAATTGATAATTCGCTATTAATTGCAATACTTACACCACGAGCCGTTTCTAATATTTTACGGCTCATTCTTAGTTCTGGAACTTCAAAATTTGCCTTTGCAACCGCCTTTGCGTGGCTTGTAGACTCATTATAAATGATGCTATTCCATTTATTAAATGCTTCTATATTGTGTTTTGTTAAGTAGTAAATATTACATGACAACTCTCTTTGCATGGTTGTTAGTTTATTTAAGCTCAACCACTCTCCGCTCTCGTAAGATTTAATTAAATCGGTTATTTTAATTAGTATTATTTCCATTTAATTGTGTTTATTAATATATTCTAAAACTCGATTACTAGCGTCTTTCTTCGCTTTTACCAATCTTTTAAAGTTCTTATCAGTTGCGTATAAATTATCTGTATTCGCCACGTGTTGCCATCTTATAACGTTTATATGCTCTAAGTGCCTTAACTCATCTTCAAAGATATAAACGTCCTCAGGTCTTTCCACATCTATTTTAAAAGTTGTGTTAATTGTTACGGTCATTATTTAAGTTTTACTTTTAATTCGTTTTTTAATACTTCCATTGCTAATTTCTCCGTTCTTGTTAAACCTGTAAAAACTTCTATTAATTCAGATAAAGTATTACAATTATTTAACCTTACAGATGGTTGTTCTTTTTCTGGTTCTTCTGGTAAATCTTCGCCAGCATAAATATAAAGACCTAGACCATGCAACGCAATCGCTTTAACGGTACACCTTTGAATTGCGTTATTTATATCCATCATATTTACTTTTTCAGGTGGTATAGATGCGTTCCTAAAGTCCATTACAGGTAAATAATTAATATGTTCTAATCCATCAACAGTAATACCAACCTTAACCATTACACCTGCTTTAGATGCGAAGTATGGCATGTTTGTGTTTTCGTCATGATATACGTTTGCTGTTGCTGTTGGTGAAACCTTTTTAAGTTCTGCCCACGCAAAAGACCATGATAAATAAGTAAATTTACCTTTTTTCTCTGTCTTTTCGTTTACGTTTATTTCTGATAATGTTTTAAATGTACTCATAATTATTGGTTTTTGTTTTTTAAATATTGTTTAATAACCTCTCTGTATTTTTCCTTTGTTTCCTCGCTGTAAAAATCATTTAAAACGATCTCTTTTGCTTCCAAATACTTGTATTTTTCGGTTACTTTATACATATTAGTTTATTGTTGGAATTAACATACAAAATATTGCTAGGCAGAATAATCCAGTTAATAAAGCGAGTGCTATAAATGTTAATACGTGTACTCCTGATTTAAATTTAAATTTCATAATTTAGTTTTTATCGTTTTTCATTTCGTTTGCTAATTCTATTAATCCGTAATGGTAAGCGGTTTCTATAAGTGCATCTGCTTTGCAATATATATAGTCTAGTGATAGATCTATCTTATCAAAATCATTTCTAATTAGTCTAGAAATTATTTTTCTGCTTCTTTTCTTTTTTCCCATAATTTTTATATTAAACCGTTATTAATTAATGTTTCTTTTAATAGTTCTATGTTTTGATTGTCAAAGATAACTAATCGACCCTTAATTTCACCGCCTAATTTCTTAATTGTTTTGTGAAATTTATTTGCCGTCATGTTATTAGGGATGCTATAGTTTAACTCTATTTTTAATTGATCTGAACTGTTGTAAAATTTTGTAATATTCATTTTGTTTGTTTTAGTGATAATTAATTACATGGCAAATATACATAATTAAAAGTTATAAACACTATTTAATTTAAAATAAATAAATGTTGTGGGTGTCTATATTATACGTATATTTGTGAAAATAATTATCTGAAAATTAAGGGATAAAGTTAATTATAATGTATTTAACCGATAATAAATAAAAATAAACATGAGCGTAAATCTATTGAGTAAAAAGAACAGGCAATTAATAATTGACCAGTATTCTAGTAATAAATCAAGGAAGAAAATACAAGAAGAATTAAGCCAATTTTTAAATGTTACCGAACGCACCATAAGAAGGTACGCAAAAGAATTGTTTTTATCTATTAAACAGTCTAATGTAGTCGATGAGAAAATAATGGTCTACGATATAGAAACTAGCCGTACAGAAGCTACTGTATGGTGGACAGGGAAACAATACATAAATCATAAACAATTGCGCACAGAGCCTAAAATTATATCTGTAGCATGGAAATGGGTTGGTGAGGACGTTGTTAAATCTTTAACATGGGACGAAAACCACTGCGACAAAAAGATGCTTGAAAAATTCTTAAAACAATATAATAAGGCATCAATGGTAATCGGTCAAAATAATAATTCATTTGATAATAAATGGATAAATACTAGAGCCGCAAAGCATAAATTAAGAGTCGATAGATACGTAAAAAGTTTTGATATCTATAGAATGGCTAAAAGATACTTTAGATTACCATCGTTTTCAATGGCTTACATGGCTAAATATTTTGGTTTAACATTAAAACAATCGCACGAAGGTATGCATATGTGGGACATGATAGAGTATGGAAGTAAAGCGGATCAAAAAGAGTATTTAGGTAAAATGGTAGACTATAATAAAGGCGATATTGTAACAACTGAGGAACTTTATATGACTTTAAAACCTTACTTTGGAAGTGTAACAAATAACGCAGTTAAACAAGGTTTGGCAAAGTGGGCGTGTCCTGTTAGTGGCTCTGTAGATGTTAAGTTATTAAAGACTATCTTTACTGAGCAGGGAACGGTACAACGTATTTTATACTGTGAAGGGTCGAAGCATCAATATAAGGTTTCTAATAAATCTTATATGGATTTTTTACAAAGAAAGATAATTAATAGTTAACGCTTAATATAGCAAATTATGATTGATAAAGAATATTTAGACAATTTAAAAAAAGAAGATTATATGGCGTGGGATAATTTAGTAAATGACCCTATGGTTTTAGGAGAAGATACAGGTAGTAATTTTATATTAATAATAATAGTACTTGTTTTATTTGTTGGTTTTATTATTGGGGTTCTTTTATAACTTATTTGTATAAGAAATGTTGCGTCTAATTACAATGAAATTAATAAATAAAATAATAAATTATGTTTAAAGAATTAGATTATAAAAATGTAGAAAGTAGCAATTTTTTTTATACATTGTTGTTTGTAGTGAGAGATAAGTACAGACAATTATTTATAAGTATTGATATTAAAGAAGCAAAAAAGAGAGGCTTTACATTTGCCAGAAATATACACGGAGATGAAATAAACCATTTAAACTGTAGAAGTATTTGGATTGATAAAAAAAGCCGAGCGTGGTGTGTAGAACAGCTAAATATTTAGCATTACTTACAACGGTTTAAATAAGCGTAGTTGCGAACTTAAAAGAAGAAATTATGATAACAAATAAAGAATTAGAAAAAGCACAGAACATTATTAAACAGCACGAAATAGAGCAATTACGTTTATCTCGTGTTATCAATCGTTCTTGTTGCTCGAAGTGTGGCAAATCGCTTTTAACTCGATGGGAAGAAAGTGCTTGTCATATTAAGTTGGAAATAGGTATTGATTGTTGCAGTACAGAGGCTCTATTTGGAAGAGATGAAAAGATAGGATTTAGCCACCCTGCAATAAAGGAAGGTAGTGGATACCAAAAGGTATTTATAGAGAGCCGAAAAGAAAGTGATTACAGATTGTGTTGGAATTGCCACCGAGATTTCGTTAAACAAGTAGGAGCGTTCTTGAGGAATGATTGCTAACAAAGGTATAAAGAACGTTTTAATGTTTTTTATACAAAGTTAAAATAACTTAGACTTTAATAAAATTACGTTCAGAAATATAGAAATACCAAAACCAATAATAAGCCACAAGGGGTAACGGAATTTAACCACTGTTACCTTTTTTATTTCTACTTCTGATTTGTAATTTCTTTTAAATTTATTTACCTCTAAATCTACAATACTATCTATATTTATATCAACTTTAATACTGCCTTTATCATTGTATAATTTAACCGTTGCTTTCTCTGTTTTAATAGTCTTTTCAAACGACTTTAACAAGCCTAAACCATCGCAAGGGTTGTCTACTATCAAGTACTCTTTTACTGGCTTAATTATGGTCTTAACCGTTTGCACGCTCGATGTGTCTCGTGCAATGCGCTCTTTATATTCGACAGTAGATTTTTTAGCCACACAACCAACAAAAAAAAATAATAATAAAAAAATGTAAGATTTATTTTGTAGTCTCATAATTTAGTGTATATTTGCATTGTTAGTAATAAAGAGTTTGTTTTATTCCCCAATTTTTATTTTGTTTTCCCTCTCGTTTATTCGAGGGGGTTTTTTAGTAAGTCCAAATTACATTATCGCTTTTACTTAAATCTAAATCGACATGTATAAATGAATCCGCAATACCTATACGATTAAACCCTACAGCGATAAGAGCATCTAAAATAATAAACCTATTACGACTAGTATTACACCTTATATCTACAGCCAAGCCTTTAATGTGGCTAGAATTAGGTTTACCACCTACTTTTTTATTGTGTTTCGGGCTTCTGTATGCTGAGTTAATTACAAATGGTATTCCTGCGTATTCTCTCGCCTCATCTAATTTTAACAAAAAATGAGGTTGCATATTTTCTTTTATTTCTTTAAAGTATTTGCTCATAATTAAAAAACTAATTTAGCGACAGCACCAGCAGCGGTGCCGACCACACCCCAAATAATAGCTATCTTTGTTTTGTCTATCTTTCTATCTGATTTCATATTAATAATGCCGTTAGTGTTTTCTTTAACCTGCTCTACTAATCCCTTTTGATTTGTCTTACCGTTACTCTCTAAATGCCCTTTAATTTCAGCATTAAAAAGTATTTGGTCGTTCATAAACGTAGACACCTGACCCGCAAAAGTTAATTGATTCTTTGCATTTTGTTCCGTTTGATAAAGCACCGCTTGTAGAAGTTCTTTATTTGTTTTTCCTTCCATTCTTCAATTCGTTTAAATAGTTCAATAGGGATAAACTAATCGTTATAATTACCATTATTACATCATTGCTATTAAATACTAGTACATTAAAGTAACATTTATCAATCACATTTGATATTGCCAAGCCTACACCAATATTAAACACTAACTTTAATACTCCTTTTTCATTAATTGATGATGCGTAAAAAGTTAGCGCAATAATGACAGCGTAAATGTTCGACTTTAAGCCCCACCATAATTTTAAATCTTTTACCTCATCATTGTAATAGAAATAATCACAAATTTGATAATTAGAAACAAATAAAGTTATGGCTAATATTATTAGTATTTTCTTAACCACGAATATCGGGGTTTTCTCTGTCGGGGTCAATTGTGTTCGATAAATTAAAGCCGCCTATACCTTTATTTAACAACTTCTTCGCAAAGTCTATTGTTGTTTTAACTTGAAATAAAAATAAAACGATTCCAATAATTAAAAGCGATACTATAAATGATATTTTAGGGTTTTGAGATAGAGCGTCTTTTACAGCTATTCCCCAAAAAACTAAACCTAAAATATTTGTAATTATGTTTTTCATATTATAAACTTAAAATTTTTTGTAAAATTGGGTAATAACTATCGCCTAATTGAAACATCCCAGCATCATTACAATGCAAACCGTCTTTTGCTTTTTTTGTGATTAAATTAGGTAATCTTGGAGATAAAACCATATCATCAGTTACAAAAGAATTATCTATATCGACAAATGCATACCCTGCATTTACAAAACAAAAATCATTGTAAGCGGAGTTATCTTCAAAATTTTTAAATATCAATTTTGCAAACTCTAGTCTACCTACTTGGACACCTAGTAAAGTGTTGTACACTCTTGAGCCAAGATTAGAAGCCATAGGTTCAATACCTATAATTATATATGCGTGAGGGTATTCGGTATGAATTACATCAATTAATGCTTTAAAACTTGTAATGTTATCATTTAAAGTTTCAATGTCGTAAAATCTTGCGTTATCATTCCAACTAAATTGTAAAGGAATTACGAATTTTTTAGATGAATTTGTTAAATCAAACTCACTTTCAAAACCATACTTTTGCAAGTAATATTGAACACTTATTGAATTATTTGATGGGTCTAAAAAAGGATTCCTATTTATAGTCTCTACAGTTGTATACACAATTGTAGGCACATTATTTACATTCGTGCTACTTGCCACTTTGGTTAATGTAGAATTACTTGGTGGTGTATTAGAGTGTCCGTTGGGGATAACTCTAACCAAACCATTTCCAGAAGAATCTATTTTTCTACCATCAAAAAAATAATTATTTGAGTTAGAATCTTGATATTCATCAGGAGAACCTCCATCCTTCATTAAATCTTGCAATAAATTAGTGTTACCAGTTACACCTCTTAAAATAAAAGCTGAACCACGAGAATCTAAGAATGAATTTTGTAAAGTACCTCCCGTTTGATTTTCTGAAAACTTACTTGCTAAAGACCTTTTTAAACCTATATTATTTAAAGTCAAACCTTCATCTGTAGCCTTCTCATACCAAGCGTTTACCCATTTCCCAATATCGGTAAATGAATCTCCTAGAGGTAAAACACTAATAGTTCCAGATGTTAACGCAGTTATAAATTCAAAATCCGTGCTGATTTTTGAAGTACACATTCTATTATTTAAAGACCTAACACTTACGCTTTGCGTTTTATTAGATTTCGGCTCTATATTTATTTGCCTTGGATAAGTTATAGAATCAACTTCATTTAAACCATTCAATTCAATGTGATTTTCATTCGATAAAGAATTAGCTTTTAAAATGTTTTTTTTATAGATATTAGAAATATCGTCTTTTAAAAAAAACATTTTTTTAGGTAAAATAACCTCTATTTTATTTTCAACTAAAGTATTAATTAAATATCCCTCATAACTGGAATCAGTAGAAGCATATTCAAATTGTGGGTACTCCCCATTCTTAACACTATCATATCTTAATTCAGATATTAAATAGCCATCAACCCCGTTGTTATTAGTTACACTAACAGAGTTAACATTAGAATGATCTATTCTTTGTAAAATCTTCCTATTCTTGTCAACAATCCAAGCCGATGTTTGAAAGAAATTAACATTTGAAATAGTAATAGTTCCGCCATTAGGTATTGGAAATAATTTTGTAATATTAAAAAAATCACTTGAAGTTCCCCCAATTAACAACCTGTTTCCCGAAAAATTAACCTCTGTTAATTCCTTTACATCTAAAGGGTTTAACTTATTAATCCTTGATGTATTATCTTTTATTAAGTAATCTTGCTCAAAGTGGTTAATTAAAATAGAGTTTCTAGTTGTAATTAGATTAATGTTTAAATATTCTGTTAAATTATTGTAATCATAATCTGTAACAGCTAAATCAATAAAGCCATAACCACTAACACCACTGGAATTACTTTCTAAAAATTCAAAATACTTATCATCAAATGGACTGTCTGACAAGTATTTACAAACTTCCACATCTGTACCACCTGCAACCTCTTTAAAAATAAGACACTCATAAAATCCATTAGATAAAACCTGTCTTATACGTTGAATGTAGTACTTTTCAGAAATATCCAATCCTTCAAAATAAAACGCTTTTATTAATTTATTAATATCCTCATTACTTGTAAATGGGTTTATATTATTAGAAATATTATTTGATATCTTTACCTCAGTGCTTAATATTTCAGCAGATAAACTTACATCTAAATTTTGCCTTGCCGTTATCTCTACATCTAATTTATCATCTAAATCTTTAGCCGTTAGAGTGTAACCTCCTTTTTCCAATTTTTGAGAAATTTCAGATTTCTTGACTAAAGAAATATTTAAAGTATCTGATTTTACTAAAAATAAATAATTAGCACTTGCAGGAACAGTTATATTTTCATTGATATCTCTTAAAGTTGTTCCAATATCTGAACTTGTAGATATTACCCCTCCAAAACTTGTTGCGGGATAAAATCCCCATAATTTATCAGTCGAAGTAACCCCTTGAATTTGACCAATAACAGAAACAATATCTCCCTCTGTAACTGGATATTTAAGTACATTGAAGTCATTTGTTGAAGAAAAGCCTCCAGAGGATGAAAGCTTTGCATTTTCTCTAGTTTCAAAAATGGTTATAGGTTCTGAAAATCTTAAAGCTACGGATATTTTTTCAGCTTCAATTAAAGGGTTAAACTTATCAAAACTAGCTTTTTGTGATGCTGGTATTGTATTGTTTGTTTCGTCAAAAGTTGTCGATACTGATACTGTTACAGGACTAACAATAATATCTAAAGTAGTGTGAGTTGCGCCTACTATTAAAATAACTAAATTATTAGTCAATGCAACTGTTTTAGTTTCTGAATTCGCTAAAACATAGTCGCCTGATTCGCTTGGAAAATAAAAGCCGTCCGCTAAATCATTTGCGGTTGCCTGTGAAATTGTTAACGCCCCCTTAAATCCTACACCGCTAACGGTGCTAAATAAATTTGCAAATGTTTGTAAATCACTTTTAAAAAGTGTTCCATCCGTATTAGACACCGCTAATAAATCCGTTAAAATTAAATCAGCTTTTTTCGCTAATCCACTAATTTTTATATCTGCCATTATATTAATTTACTATTAAATTACCGTTATTATCTTGTATTAAATTACCGTTACCATCTTGTAGATTTAGCCCATTCAAAGGCATTATATTAAACAAACTTAAATCTGTTAAAAAAGGTGCTGTATCTTCTTCTTTGGTGTCATAATTAAAATTATATCCGTTAAAATCTGCCAAATTACCGCCTGTTGATTTTGTAAATTTACCTTGAACACCTGTATGTAATCCTAACATTCTTAAATTGCCGTTGTTGTCTTTTAAAATAATTCTATAATCTTGCTGAGCGTATTCCTTAAATTTATCAATTGCTAAAATCTTTTTAACCTGAAAAGTACATTTTTGCTCGTAAAATTCAGATACCTCTTCATCAAAATTTATTTTAAACGCTTCTAAATTATAGATAATATTGTATGGAAATACAGTTAAAAAGTTATTAATCACGGTTATCTGCGAACTACTATATTCCACAAATGGGAAAATATAAAGCACTTCAGAACCTCCTTGGCTGTTGTCGTTTTGTATTGCTCTTGAATAATCCATTAGCTATATCTCCAACCGTTGTTAATGTTAATCGTTACGGGTTTTATTCCGTTTTGATCTTCTTTATATTCTTCTAGTTTATTTAGAGATATCCATGCATAAAAGTTTGTTACATACATCTGCGCCATTGAGCTATAACGGTCTGAAATGTTTTCGGTTGCTCGGTCAGATACTACCTGTACGTCTTTAGGTGTGTTCTTAAATAAGCCAGCGTTATTAAGTGAGTAAGAATTTAGAGCCACAAACGTCGAAACAGATTTATATTTTGTTATAGGCTTTACATAGTTGTTTACCAGCTCCAAATAAAGACCTGTTAACGTATCTGCAACTACATCAGCCACAATTTTATCATAAAGTAAACTACCTAGTAGTGGTTTAATTGTGAATACCTGAGTGTCTGAAATATGCATATTGTATTTGTCAACATCGACATTTCCCCCTACTATAGTAGAGATGGTTATTTCTTGCGGACTTGCGAATAGTACTGTTTCCATTATCTTGCTGTTAAAAATCCTTTATTTGTCATATTTCTAGGCTCTATACTTACTTTAGTGTCATTTGTTTTTAATTTATAACCCTTTCTTCTTGCTGCTGACGTACTTATAAGTTCTGCTAATGGGCTGTTAACGTCAACGTTTTTACCTTTTTTCAAATAAATTACTCTATTCCATTTGTGGTGACAATTTCCACCGCCTTTATACAGCCAAATATCATAGGTCGCAGATCCTTTTGGTCCCCATCCAACAATCCTACCATCTTTATTTGTGTAAGTGTCGTTTACTTTTTTATTTTCTAATTGTAAAATATCCTCTTTTCTGTATATTTTTTTTGCATCCATCATTTTGATACAAAAATTTCTATCCGTTTTAGGGTTCATTTTAGCGGATGACTTACCTACATACTTATAACGAACTACAAAATCCTCACCATCTTGTTTACTCTTACTATTAGGTCTTGCAACTCCTGTACTTGCTAATTCTATTTTATTTTCTTCGTCGTAATCGACTTCAATTTCATCAACTAGATTAAAGTTTTCTAAATCTTCGTCCTCGCCTAATGATATAAATTCGTCTAAATCAGACTTTTTTTTTTGGCAGTTGCAAGCACCGTATTTTGATAATTCTAAATCATCTTTTACACCCTCTTCTACATACCCTTTATTAACCTTTTCTTCTTCCTCTTTTTCTCCTTCGATTTCGGTTAGTGGTCTAAAGTAGTAATCAAATGACATCCCAAAGAACTCTAAAATTTCGGAAATTCCATTCAAAACAAAATCTTGTTTAGGCGCAATAATCCGTTTCATTAATTGTTGTTCCATAACATCCATTTCATCAGCAACCGAGGAAAAACCAGTAGAAGAACTTAAACCAACTAGTGCGGGTGACATACATTTGTGAGCCGAAAGAATTTTATTTGACGCCTCTTTAACTAGGAAGTCCCATTGTTTGTGTGCGGTGCTGTTTTCTACATTTGTAATGGTCGTTGGTTGGGAGTCTGTTCCCATAAAATTATAGGCTTTTTGCCCAGCGTTTGAACTCCCCGTGAGGCTCTTTTCAGAACTTTTAATAAACTCGTCCTTCTCAGCATCCGTCCACCATTTAGAATTAGGAATGTTTACAATTGATCCAAAAGATAATCCGTTTAAAATGTGAGATATGTAATAGTTGCTTAGTTCTTCTTCAATTTGTGCGTACTGTAAAGCTGCATCATAATCAGGCTTTTCAAAATATTCTTGACCAATTTGGTAAGGTTTTCCGACGTAAATTTCAGGTAGTTCATAATCGAAATCTTCAGCATATCCAAACGCAGGATATTCAACAGGTTTATATTTTGCTTGCCCTTTCTTAGTCCAATCTTCTGAATACCAGTAAGATTTTATAAGTCCTTCATCATCTTTTACACTGGGTATTACATTTGATTTTGTAATGTGTTCAATTTTAGCAAGTTTGTTTTTACTGCCGTTTTGCCTGTGTATCTGAACACAAAAAGCCCCTAAAATTTGATTGTCTGCCAAAACATTTCGCAAATTATTTTTAGACATTATTTCTAAGAACCCTTTTAACTCTGCGCTGTCGTCTTCTTGGTCGTGAATACCTAAACCCCTTCCATAAGCTAAATCAATATAGGCGTTGTTAATAGCCTTATTTGTTGTGCTTCCATTATATCTATCTATAACGTATTTATAATTACCGTTATCTCTTCCATTCATTACCCAGTTTCTAGGCGTGTTCTCTAAAATAGGTAAGTGCGTATACTTATTAAAATTTACGTACCTTACATCAGATGTATTGTTCTTAGGCATAAATATATTTATTTTTTGTAATTTTATAATTTTGTGCAGGTTGCGCAGTAAAGAATAACTTACACCTATACACTATTTCGGTTGCTTGTAGTAATTTGACCGTAAATGTTTCACCCTCTAAACCTACCAATGTAAAAGTTAGTAACATTATACCGTGAGATAAAGTATAGGTAGGTACAACTGTTGTAACCGTGCCTTTAGCCTCGTTTTTAATAACCACACTTAAGACGTCTGTAACGTTTATACGTGGCTTCATTGGTATAGTGTGGCTAGTTGCCGACGGTAACAATATCTTCATTAATAATATAACTAAAAAATTTTGTATTTGTTACTTATTTATTTTATCTTTGTGATTAACTGCTAAGTATAAACAACGCACGTTTTAAGAAGCGAAAATATTTTATTAAACACAAAGTAAATAAATAGTAATAACCTTTAAATAAAGACTGACAAAGTGTGTTTTTTATACATTGTTAGAATTAGTTAATTATGGAAAAAAGCACAAAAGCAATAAGAAAAGAACTCGCTATTTTAATTAAGCAAAAGTTAAAAGTATGTACTTCTAAAAAAAAAGAAAATGTTGCTGTAGAAACCGCAAGACAAGAAATAAATTTAAAATACGGTAAGGGTTGGCGAGAATGGGATGACTTTAAGTCAAGTAACCAAAAATATAGTGAACCTTCAACTTATGATGGACATACTTTTGGCGAACATTGGATGGGATAATTAATGCTAACGGTTAGTATATGAGCCGTTTTTTTATGGCTTATATACATTGTTAGCCACAGTACTATTAACGAATTAAAATAAATATATTATGAAATACATAGGAAGTAAAAATAGGTTTGCAAAAGAATTGTTACCTATAATATTAAAAGATAGAACACCTGAGCAATGGTACATTGAACCTTTTGCAGGTGGTATGAATATGATTGATAAAGTGACGGGTAAAAGACTTGCAAACGATTTGCATTTTGAATTAATAGAGATGTGGAAAAGTTTTGTTTACAAGGGGTTTAAGCCTGACTTTTTTATAACTAAAGATGATTACAAAAAAATAAGAGATAACAAAAGTGATTATAAAAGCGATTACTTAGGTTGGGTAGGTTTTGGATGCTCTTTTAGTGGTGATTATTTTAACGGTGGCTGCGCTGGTGTGGTTAATACTAAAACAGGAGTAAAAAGAAACTACCAAGCAGAAGCGTTGAGAAATATATTGAAACAAGTACCAAAGTTAAACGGTGTTGAGTTTAGCAACTTAAAATATAATGACTTAGAAATACCCGACAATAGTTTAATTTATTGTGACCCACCATACAAAGGAACAACAAGTTATAACGATAGGGAAGAGTTTAACCATATTGAGTTTTGGGAATGGGTAAGATTAAAAACAAAGCAAGGACATAAAGTATTTGTAAGTGAGTATAAAGCACCTGAAGACTTTAAATGTGTTTGGGAAAAAGAAACTAAAAGTAGCTTAAGTGCAAACGGAAAAAGCGGAGGCAATAAATTAAGTACCGAGAAGCTATTTGTGTATTGTGGCTAACGCATTGTATAAGGTGCGTTTCAATGCACTTTATACGTTGTTATTATTAGTTTTTTTTTGTATGCTTATACATATAAAATGATGGTAATAACCAATATTATATGCAAAAACATATATTAACTATGCTTAAAACAAACATTAATTATAACTTGAGGGTATAAAAATTGTTGCTTGTATGAATAACCAAGCATTAATAACTATTAATACACTTAATGAATGATATAACCAACTTTAATAATTAGTAACTAGCAATTAGTTTTATATTTTGTTAGGCACTGCTAATAAAAAAGCCGTGGCGAACGCCAAACCCTTAAATTATGAAAACAATACACGAAGAAAGAAGATTAATTATTAAAGATCATTCTGAAAAAGTAAAAAAACTTGAAAGTAAAATTTCTTTAAATAGCGTTAACAATCGAGATAATATTTTTTGTACAGGAAATGATGCATCAATTTTTTACGAAATAAAACAGTTAAAAAATAAATTAAAAAATGATTTAAATTTTATAGAAAGAATTTATTTTAGAACAGCATGATGAGAATCCCACAATATTGGCGGCTTTTTTATTAGTTGTGCCTAACAAAGGTATAAAAACCGTTTTAATGCTTTTTATATTAAGTTATAGAAAAACCCCTAGCAAATTAATGCTAAGGGTTTTTAAAAGTACTGTTAAATTATGCTACTAATGCTAGTAATGCGGTCACTGTCGAAGCGTCCAAACTTGGAGAATATCCCTTTTGCTCTGCTACTAGTGTCACGTTATAACCGTTAAAATCTGCTTTTGCTCCACCTGTTACTAATTCACCTGTCGATGTAACATTAAACCCTTTTAAAGCAATCCAACGGTACTGATCGTTAGAATCTTTGTAGACTGCTGAGTTTCTACCTTGCAATAACTTATCTAATTCTACGTTTGTTGCAGAGTTAACTTGTTTTAATTGCGCCACTAATGTCTGCGTGTTTACACTTGTTCCTGTCTTTTTATCTACTACGTTAGATTCTGTAAACGTGTTACCGTCTCCTTGAATTTCGTACTTGTAGACTGCTGTTAAGCCTGAGTCTATCGCTGTTGCTACATTTGCCGTAACGGTGAATGCGCCTGCTACGTAATTAAAGAAATAAATTTCCTCAACACCCCCTTGTAAATTGTCATCTGTTCTTAACCTTCCTGCTGCTATATCTGCCATATTTTTTTTTATAAAAAAAAGGGTAAAGGCGAACCGATACCCTTTTTTAATTATTATTTATTTATTACTATCCTACGTATAAAACGTTAAATTTCTGATTTACAACGTGTGCGAAAATCGTAAAAATTACATCATAAAAATAATCTTTCCTAGGTGCTGGGTAAGGAGCGATATTAATATTTGCGTAATCGTCTAATAAGTCTGTACACCACATGAAGTTAGCTGGTACACCTGCAATGATAACGTTTAAAGCTAATGGAACAAAAACGATTTCTACATCTAAGTAAAAATATTTACCTGTTGCTAAATCAACCGTAAAAGTATCTCTATAAGTTTGTGCTAAATTAAAGTTGTTTATTAATTTCTTTACGTTTCTAGGTGCGTAAATCAATGGCTTATCTGCACTTGCTAAAACAGCGTCAGGGATAGCGTCATAAACTTTGCCCATCTCTGTTGCAATATTAGAAACTGATAAAACAGCCCCTAAAACCTTAACTCTTTTTCCAACTGCTGCCTTATTATAGATCATCTTAGTAGTTAAAGAATCAAACAAAGTAGTCGACATTGCGTTTACTAAAGTTTTTTCTTTTGCGCCTACTGCGGTTTGTGCCGTACCTGCTGTTAATGCTGCAACCGCTGTCTTTGTTGCTGCTGTTGAGCCACTCCAAAACTTTGCCTCTGCATCTAAAGAAATTAAAGGAGCAACACCATTTAAAACAAGTCTGTTAAAATCATCAGATATATCATTGATTGCACCGTCCTTCATATCTCTATTGAAACGTGTAGACCTTAAATCGTCTGGCGTAAACTTATCAATAAATTCAACTTTGATAGGTGTTACAACAGTGTCTTCTAATCCGATTTCTCCTGCTTCTGATCCTGCTGGGTTCACATTCCAAGCTTGCATTTCAACAGCGTTAATGTTTTCAGTAATAACCCTTCCTGCTTTAATACCTGTTTCAAAAGAAACTAATCCTTTTTCGACAGTATCATTTTTGAAAAGAATCTCTGCAATTATTTCTTCTTTAAAATCTGTAGGGATTTGTGCCCCTGTGTAAGTAATTCCACTCATATATATTAATTAATTAAATTGTTTGTTATGTCTTCTAAATCTCTGGTAAGAAGTTTCTTTTGTGTTTTTATTTAAGTGAACTCTACCAATAGACTTAGTAGCTGGTAATTTGCTTAATTCTAAATTCTCAGACTTTAAAGTTTCGTTTTCCGCTTTAAACTCTAAAACATCTTTTTCTAATTTTGCAAGTGCTACTTCTGTAGGCTCTAAAATAGTTTTAAGCTCTGAAATCATAGACTTAATGAAGTCCTCAGAATTAAACTCAATCTTAGCAGCTTCTTTGACAGCCTCTAGCGCTAATTTATCAGCCTCAATTTTAGCCATTTTAACTTTTTCTTCTTCGTCTTCTTTTTTCTTACCGTCCTTTTCGGCTTTCAACTTTTCAGCTAATTTTTTAGCCTTTTCGATTTCTTCGGGAGTCATATCCTTTTCATCTTTCTTCTTTGCAAATGGATTTTCTGCCAATTGCGCGAAGCCTTTTTTAATAGCGTCTAAAATACTATCCTCTTTAATTTCACTCATATTTACCTTTTTTAAATTAACTTGTTCAAACTCCATTATAGCGTCAATGCTAAACCCTTTGTATCTACCTAACTTAATATCGTTTACAATTTCTTTATTTTTAACCTCCATTACACCAACCCATGATCCTTTTGGGTATTCAAATCCGTAATTTGTAGACTTATCCACTTTAGGGTTTTCAACTATCCAAGTTTCAACGAAAGACACGTCTTTTATAAGTCTGCCGTCATGTTGTTTTGTTGAATTGTTTTGATGCCCTTGTTTTTGGAAATTATAAGCAACATCTTTAACGTCTTGTTCTGTAAAGAAAACCTCGTAAGGTTCTTTATTAACAGCGTCATATCTTAATATGTTTTTATTAGGCTCTAAGATAAGCCCCATAATCCTGTGACTACCCTCGTCTATAACGGCAAATTCTACAACATCTTCTTTTTTAGAAAACTGTATAAAATCACCCTCCATTGCAGGCTCATCAACTAAAGAGACTGCGTACACCCCCTTCCTTTTTGGATTAAATTTTGCTCTAAATCGCTTCATTATTATTATAACTAAATTTTATTGTTATTGTTACGTATTAATATTGTACATTTGTTGAAACAAAAATATATTATGAAAGAATTAATTGAAACTTTAAAGGAAATAGATTTAGATTTTTATAAAGGTCATTATACAGTTAGTGAAAGATACGACTTAATAAAAAGTATTTACAATGTCTTAAATAATAAAAATTTTATCTAAAAAAAACATAATTAAAACCATACTAAAACTAAATAAATGAGATAAACCGAACTAATTGCCTTAACAGGATCGAAAGAACAACATACAATTAATAATAATTATATGTTAATTTGCTGTAAAACCCTCACTTAATTGGTGAGGGTTTTTATTTGTTTCAAAATAAATGGTTTTTTCGACGAATGGTAATTGATAATGTTATTATTGGTTGTATCTTTACACCAGAAACAAACACTAAAACAAAATATTATGAATATTCAGGATTTAAAATTAGAAATAAAAGGAATAAAAAAAGAATATAATGATATTTATGTTAGTATTATTGATTTTTCAACGTTAATGATTTCTAAAGGCTATAATTTGGATAGGTTGGATTATTCTTCTAAAAGTATTTCTACATACATTGATTACCGTATTGAATTTCTAGATGAAAATGGAGATTATGATTTTTCTGAAACGATTACGGTTAGATATAGCGATCATAATGCTAGTTCTAATTACGGAATGACTGACGTTTATTTTGGGGATCATTTAACTTTAGAAGAAAATTACAACTTAGTTTTAGAGGTTATAGAAGAAAGATAAAAAACTACCTAATCGGTGCAAAGTAATTTAAATTAAAACCCCTTACAAATCGTAAGGGGTTTTTTACATCCTAAGGTAGCGAATCTTTGTCGGATATATTAGTTAAATGCTTCCAGTATCCTGTTTGTTCCTATCTGCTTCTTGCTGTGTTGTCATTGTACCACTTACTACATAAGCCTCTACAGGTTGGTTATTTTGTCCGTTAATACTTTGCGCTATTTGGTTGGAGTCAGTTCCTTGTACTAGGTTGAATGATGGTGCAGATTGACCGCCACGTGAACCACCACCACCGCCACTACTACCGCCAGAAGGGGAATTACTGTTACTATTTATCGCACCTATGGATTTTACCGCCTGTGCTAATCCTGACGCTATACCAATACCTGCTTGTATTGTGTTAATTGCCACGAATGGCTGACCTCCTGTAAGTGGTGAAGCTGCAACCGCCTTAGCATTTGCGATTGTTGTTGCTGATATGGTTGCCGCAATACTCTTCTGCTGCTCCATTACTATCTCACGAATTGCCAGAGCCTTTGCAACTGCGCTGCCTTTTGCGGCTAAATTACCGATTAAACTTAATGTGTTTTCTTTAAGATTTTTCTTTGCGTTTTCTAGTTCTTTTTCATAATTAAACCTTTCTAATACTTGCGCTTTTTCGTTTATAGAAATTTCATTATCTATACGCTGTTTTTCTGTTAAAAATAATTGTTCCGCATCAACTCTAGATTGAGTACCTTCTGCAAATAGTTCTTTTTTACGCTCTAAGTCGTCTGCAATTATTTTATTTTCTAGTTCTAATCTTTCTTTTTCTTTTTCTAATTTTAATAAAGGGTCTAAAGTTTGGCTTTCTTCAAATTCTAATTGAGCCAAGCGTCTTTCTTTTTCTGCGTCAGTAATAGTTTGATTTAGTTCTATTTCCTCCTTTTTTAATGCAATCCTGTTTACATCTTGTTCACTTTGAAATCCTGTTATCGCTGCGAGTACGCCCTCTCTATTTGCTAAGGCTTCGACTAGTGCGACCTGTGCTTCTATATTATTATTCTTATTTGCGTCCGCTTGTGCTGCTGCGATTTGCAAATCCGCCTGTCTTATTTGTGCTTTTTCTTGTAACTTTAAAACCTCGCCTAATTTATCGTTAGCGATTTGTCTCTCTGTAATTGATTTACTTTCGTCGTCTCTTATTTGTCTTTGTTTTTCTGCTAATCTATCATAGGTTTCTAATAAACGTCCTTGTTCTGCAACCGCTAATAAAGCACTATTTTTTATTTGCACATTTGTTTTCGCTGTCTTTATGGCGGCATCTACACTTATATCTCCTACTTTCTTAACTACTTGACTTGCAATATTTGCGGTCTCTGTAATAGCCTCACCAAAATTAGTTACAATATCTTTACCTGCATCTACTGCCGCTTTTCCTGTGTCAAAAATTGCGGTTTTTGTTTCTGTGATCCCTACTATTAAATCAGTTATTTTCTTTTTATCGTTGCCTCCAAAAAAAGACTTTTCCCAAACTAATTGTGCAGATTGTAAGGCTAATTTAATATTAAAAAAAGAAAGTTTTAGAGGTGTTAATCCGATTGTAACTAAGCCTTTTAAAACCTTTCCAAGTGCATCAAAATTCTCCGAAGATTTAGATACATTATCGTACACATCAAATAAAGCTGTTGCCACTTGACTAAAAACAATTCCGATAGTTTCCATTACTGTACTAAATGCATCGACAAACCTCTGATTTTTTGTAAATGCTGCGCCTAAACCAACAACTAAAGAAACTATTAAACCAATTCCAGCGGCTTTCATTGAAGTGCCTAACATTTTAAAACCCTTAGACAACAAACCGACGCCTTTTTTTCCTTTTTTACCAGCTTTTTCTGTGGTTGTTCCTGTTTTTCCTAATTCCTCATTAAGTCCTTTTAATTGTTTCTTTAGAAAAACTACTTTATCTGGGTCTGTTGTTTTCTTTAATTCTTCTTCAACTTCTACGGATTTCTTTTTTAATTGTTCGAACGTATTTGTTAAGCTTTTTACATTCTTTTCCGCTTTTTCAGCATCTAAATCTATTTTAAGTACTACCTCTTCCATGATCTTATAATCTTGTTTTTAATATCTGCAAAATCTGTAACTAATTCGTATTTTCCCTTAGCAATATCAATACTTTTTGACACGCCTTTTAAATCGTTGTTGATTAAATAGTCTAGTATATCTTTCATTTAATACCCTTTATGTACTCGCATTGGAATGATCTCCACATCATACAAACTTATATTTCCAGAGATTGCGTTTAAATATAAAGTACCACCATTAGTGATAAACGTTGAGCCTGTAAAGTAGTTCATTACAATAGCGAATGTGCTTTCTGTGTTCGCTGTTTTATGTAAATTTATGTGTGCTTCTCTTATTACATTTAAAGACCCACCTATATCTATCTGTATACCCATAATTCCACTAATAACGCTACTTTTTGCCTTGAATCTAATCTCAGTAGAAAAATAATCCTTTGCGTTTACCGCTAACAATTTCCCTGAAGAATCTAACATACCAGAAGTAAAATCTGTAGGCATGTTAACGTCGATTATTGCGTTTCTATTGTTTGTAATTGCTGCCCTACTTCCTTGTACAACTGTTAGCGGAGACGATGAAGTCAATGAGCTATCCTTGTATTGCGCTCCACCTGTCACTTTATTTGTGAATCCGTATAAGTCGGTGAAGTTATCATTTACCTTAATAAATGCCGTCCTTATAATGTCGCCATTACCTGATCCTGCTGATGTTCCTACGTCTATTGTTTCTTGTGCCATATTTTTTATTCTGGGGTTTCTGAGTACCCTTGGTTAACTGTTGTTGTGTCGTTTAATAACCCTGAACTCGCATAAACTTCCGATAAGTCTGCAGTCAAATATTCAAATGGTTGTAAGCTAGGATTAATTAAGTTTATCAAATTCAAACTTATTTCGTTTTTAATTATGTTAGTCTCGTAGCTGTCTATTCTGTAAGTCTTACCTTTAATTATTAAGATATCGTTTAATTGCAAGTTCTTAATTAAATCTATTGAGGCATCCTTTATTTTGAAATTGTAACTCCTTTTTTTAAGGTTAAAATTAGCATCAATATAATTTTTATGATAATTATTGTATAAGGTATTTATTATTTTTACACCGTTATACTCGTTAAATTCTTCGCCAAATACCGTACTAAATTGAGGGGCTGCAAAACCTAAAGTATGGCTAGGTATATTTAAGTTTGATATTACAATTACTGAACTGTTATTCCTTAGCAACTTTAATTTAGACGAATCTAATCCAACATTATTAATATAGTGTAAATGTGGCTTAATTGTAACAGGTTCTAAGCCGCTGTTAACCATTAGACCGTATACAATATTAACCTTATCTTTTCCACTAATATCTGTCAACTTCTCATAGATCATATTTTCAAATGGTAGTTCAAAAACTTTTTTCTCACCTTCTATTAATTTACCTGTGTCGTCTATTATAGATAGTTCTAAATTACCATAATCAACACCTGTATTTGATTTGAATTGCTGCCCTAATAAGGTTTGGCTTTCTTGGAATTTATAATCTATTTCATTTAATGATTTACCAGAACTTACAGGAGTTTTTGAAAAATCTATGTACTTTGTAATTTCTCGAGTCTTACCACTTCTATAGTAATTTTCAATAGAATCTACAAATAATGTAGTGCTTGACGTTGGTATTACAATCAATTTAAACGTCTGAAATAAACCCTTTAAATAATCAATTACTTTGATGTCTGGCATCTTTTCAGATATGTTAAAAGTTCCTGAAATATCCTTTGCGTTTACTAAGGTAGTACTTCCTGTAAATAGGCTACCTCTCCTAATTTTTACGTTGTAATTTATTGGCGTTCTTGATCTAATAAAAAAGGTTAGATTTGTAAACTTGCTAAAGTCTGAACTTTTATAAGATATTCCCTCCCTACTTGGGTTTATTTTTTCTGATATAATTTCATTATCTGATTTTATAATTATATCGAAATCTGCTACTCCTGAGTTAATGTCAATATCTATGTTTAATAATTGATTTTGAAGTATTACGCCACTCAATAGAACATTTCCCGACCTTGTAGAATCATTGGAAGAACTAAACACTAACTGCTCGTAAAATTCATTGTAAGGTTTACCACCGTTTAATAATAAGTATAAATTAGAAAATGCCTGTTTTCCGAAAAAATCACGGCTAAATGTTAAACCGTATGCGCTCTCAATTGCCTCAATTATACGTATATTTAAGAGTGAATTGCTCGCTTCAAACCAAGATAACCCGCTATTTATTGTATTGTTATTTATTGCAACGTTTTTTATAAATTCAGTATTATTTGTGTTCGAATTACTGTCGTAAATACATCTCTTAGTAGTTAATAATGTTGCCGCTACGTCTCGCGATGGTGTGTTACTCTGTAATTTTACCGCTACATTTGATGAAGTTTGAGCGTAATTATATGATGATAAATCTAAACTATTTAATTTATCATCTTTTAAAAGTTCTTTAAGTTTTGTTAAAAGTCCGTAAAACTCTAAGCTGTAACTGTCGGCTTTTTGACTCTTTACAATTACCTTTTTTAGTCTAAAATTTACCGTTCTGTGATGTAAGCCGTCTAAATAAATAACACCTAGTACCAACTGTCTAGCATCAAATGGATTGTTTACAGAGGCATTATAATAGTGTTTAAATGTAGCGTTATTTTTATCAGTAGCAGGTACACTAAAATCATTTGAAGTATCTGTAAAAACTTTAGTAATATCTTCAATCTTAGAAACAGCACTTTTTATAATAATGCTGTCGTCCTTAAATAAATCTAGTTTATTAGTGCCTATGTAAATTTCTGTCACCATATATTAAAATTTACTGTCGTAGTACTCATTATATTCAGCTTGATCTATTCTATTTTCTGCTATTGCAAAATATTTATCATTTTGTTCTATGCCTATAAAGTTTCTATTTAGATTCTTTGCTGCTACACCAGTACTGCCTGAACCCATAGTAAAATCTAAAACTGTTTCATTTTCGTTTGTGTAGGTTTTTATTAAATACTCCATTAATAAAACAGGTTTTTGCGTGGGGTGTACTATTGGTTTTTTATATTGGTTATTAACTTCTTTCTTAAAATATTGCACGCTCTTTGGGTAGCCTAGTTTATTTGTCTGCAAAACTCTTTTGTGTGAATAATGCTTACTTTCTATAATATCACAGTTTTGTTTTCTGTTTTGTCTTTTTATTGTGTCTTTTGATTTTTCTATCATTTGAGGATAATAATTAATTTTATTTAATCCAAAAACACTAATAACTTCATGAGATTTAATAGGCATTATTTTAGATAACATTGGGTTAGTGCTGCTTCTTTTATCCCAAATCCAATCATACTTAAAGTTTTTAATATTACTCATTCTTAAAGCACTACTAAACGGCTCAGAACCAAATAATACAATAGCGCCATTAGGTTTTATAATTCTATTTAGTTGCTCCCACATCAATTTAAAATCTATAACAGAATCCCATTTGCACGCTGTTGTTCCATAAGGTGGGTCTGTTATTATTGCATCAATAGAACCAGACTCTATACCCTTCATAATTTCCAAACAATCTCCTTTTCTTAAATCTATCATTTACTGGTTGTTTATTTCGCTGTACGCAAAAGTGAAATCTATTTCATAATCTAAAAGCCTGTCTCTTTGTCTGCTCTTATACTCGATGGAAGAACTCGCAACATTTACAGGATTGAACACAATACCCTCTAAAATCCAAACCTTTTCTGATAAAATTAATTGTTTAATTATCTCGTTGTTTGTCTCTGAAATAAATCCTGTTTTCGCCTTAAATGAAGTAACACCGTTT
>Ga0209279_10000314_pt1 | contig 32944 bp, 39 predicted proteins | sample CoawatmetaG00DNA_3_FD_187508 | JGI IMG/M metagenome (GOLD analysis project Ga0209279, IMG submission 187508) | Marine microbial communities from the West Antarctic Peninsula - Coastal water metaG006-DNA (SPAdes) (version 2) | ecosystem: Environmental > Aquatic > Marine > Coastal ...
CAATGGCTTCTTGTACGTGGTAGCCTGTGGGGGCCTCAGTGGAGGTTATGATGACACCACACTGACTGAACTCTCTCACATCGCTAAGAAGTACAAGGTTAATGAGGTGGTAGTGGAGAGCAACTTTGGTGATGGTATGTTCATCAAGCTACTGCAACCCGTCATCTCCAAGATACACCCAGTGATGATTGAAGAGGTGAGACACAGTAAGCAGAAGGAACGGCGTATCATTGATACCCTCGAACCTGTCATGATGAGACATAAACTTGTCTTTGACCCAAGGGTAATCGAGGAAGACTACAGGACCGCTCAGAAGTACGAGCAAGCTGTAAGGTTTCATAAGATGCTGATCTACCAGATGACACGTATCACAACTGACAAAGGTTCGCTTAAACACGATGACCGCTTGGATGCACTTAGCATGGCCGTGGGTTACTTCGTGGAACAAATGAACCGTGATGATGTTGATGGTGAGGTTGCACACAAAGAAAGCTTACTAGACAACGAGCTAGAGAAGTTCATCAATCATGTTGATAATCCAACTCAGGTCAGTAAGCCTGTGCTATCTGATGGACCTATAATGTTCACATCATTTAGATGATTCTGGTGGTCCACTGGGGGCGTTTGGCTACCTATGGTCATGAAAACCACCAAAGGCCCCCTCACGGTCCTCTACGGGCCTGTGTGGCCAATCCTGAGAGCATCCTCATACTTGTTGAATAGTTGCTCAAACTTCCATTGGTATAACTGCTGCATCCCCATCAAAGTGTTCATCATTTCGTCTGGGGTAGGATCACGATCACCGTCTCCAATCTGTCTGAACACTGTCTCAAGGTCATTACAGACTGACCAGCAGTCCATAATGTGTTGTTCTAGGTCACTTAGTCTAGCCATTAGTGAGGGCCTTCCATGCTACAGGGAATAGCTTTTGCATCTCCTCGTTGATCTGATCCGCTACTACGCGGCTCTCGTACTGTGTATCACCAGCACAGCGCAGCCTACACATGTCAGCAAGGGCATCTAAGGAACCCGACCAGTACCACTCGGTCATCATGGACTGAGGGAGGACCATACGGGCTTGCTCTGGGGCAACACCATCATGGATCATTTGATCATACAGGTCCAAGACTTGGTTCATTGTTAAGTCAATCCACAGAGGTGGCTGAGACACACCTTCACTGCCCTGCTTCTTATCTGCTGACTTACCCCGCCACACATCAGGTGTGTAGAACTCAGGCTCATCATCCACATACCTCCGACTGATCTCATTCCACCGTAGGAACTTATGTTTCACAAGTTGCCTAGCGACAAAGACAGGAGCCTTGACGTGAAAGGATGCAAAGGCATGACCAAAGGGCGACAGGTGCTTATGTTTAGCTAGGTACTTAATCAGACCTGCATCTTTAGCTTGGAACTCTTCATGCTTCTTACCGAAGCTAACACGAGCAGCATTAACCACAGATAGATCAGACCCCATGTGGTCCACATACGTTACCTCAATCTTTGTCATTATCCTCCTCCCACTGCTCATTCATATCTTCACACATCTTCGCTAGGGCATTGTGCTTGTCAGCTATCTCAATGAGGGAGGAACACATCTCCTCGATAACCTCATTGTTCTTGTAGTTCTCCCAGAGGAGATACAGGGCCACGATGATGAACCCCACGCTAATCAAATGATCTAAATCAATCATACTTCTGGGCCTCCAAGTGTGCCTTGAGGTCCGTATAGCCACCCACATGTAAACCCTCAGGAGAGAAGACTTGAGGCACTGTGGTCATAGGGGTCATCTTGAACATCACACGGAGCCACGGGGACTTGTCGAGGTCGTGATACTCATAGTCAGAATACCTATCGACTAGCAGCGACTTAACCTTGTCACAGTAGAGGCACTTAGAGGTGCCGATGATTACATACGGTTTCATAGAGGGTCCTTACTTTGGGTTTTCTAGTAAGGGTGATTAATTCAGGATCAGGATATCGGATGGATACGCAGGGTGACTATAGGAATAAGGGGGTTGGGATTAATCACCGTGTCTAGAAGAGACCCCAATGTTACCTCTAGTATACTCTAGGGTAAGGAGGGTACCTCTAGGTAGGTAGGTACCTCTAGGTTAGGGGGGACCTAGTTAAGTTCTATAGGTCCTCTAGGTCCTCTAGTTCATCCTCCTCCTGTACCTCCCCCACCTAAACTTAAAATGATAGAAAAATCTCTTAGGTCTTATATATACGTGACCCTGCCCGCACCCCCCCTAGGCACCACGCGGCCACTGGGATCAAAAGGACTTGATAGGGGTGGTGGTATGCCACTAGGTCACAAGGTTGTGACATGATTATGATCACATCACCTTGTTTATATAGGGTAGCAGTCCAACTTAGAGTTTATATGATATGATATGATCAGTGATACAGGATGATCATCATCAGATTAGGTCCAATGTGGTCTCAATTGTCTCTTTGTTTTTCTTCCAGTGTTGGTCTTATTTTTTTGTCTCACTTGCCCACGAGGCAACACGAGGTAACACGAGGTAACACGAGGTAACATGAGGAACCAACAGGTTTCCTATTTTTTTTTCGTTATGTGTAAATTAATTGTTTACATTGCGTAATGATTACTTTAAGACTTAATGTATAGAGAATGAAACAACAGGAACCAACAACATGATAAACAACATCATCATCAACATCACCACGTTACTTGCAACAACTGTATCAATGGGCGCGGGTCCGTTGTTGTGTTTCATTGCTTATCAAGTTGATCCATCACTTGCGCTAGCGGGTCTAGGTCTTGGTGTGGTTGCTGGTCCAATCATTGCGATGACGCTTATAGATATGATTGTGGATTGGTTGGTATGATGTTCAATTTCAGCACCCGCAAGGTTGGCGGTATTCGTTTCATCAAGCTAGGCAAGTTTTGTTTTTCATTTTGCATGACAAAAACATTCACACCAGTAGGAAACTAACAGCATGTCAATCATCGCTGCAATCATCATCACAGTCATCAGCCTAGCGATACCCACAGCAATCGCAATTTGGTTCAACACTTAATCAATACTTACCCAAGGGATACTATTACCATGAACAATTCAGCAATCATTTACCGCGGCCCATCACTTATCGATAACACTCCTATTGTAGTCGTTGCGACCTATTCAAAGCGCAACAAAAAGACAGGCACCATGGTCCAGACATATATCATGGTGGATGGTATGAAACCAACGGATGCTAGCAAGTGTGGTGCTGACTATTCTATTTGCGGCAATTGTCCACATCGTGGCATTGCAACGGATGATCCAACCAAGAAACAAGCAATCAAACGCTCGTGCTATGTTGTGCTTGGTCAAGGTCCAACCATTGTTCATAAGTCTATTGAGCGCGGTGTGTATCCAACAGTAACAGGACACGAGGCAATTGCGGCGCTTGGTCGTGGCAAGATGGTGCGTCTTGGCACCTATGGTGATCCAGCGGCCGTTCCTAGTTACGTTTGGGACAGTCTAATAAGCGACGCTAAAGGTCACACAGCATACAGTCATCAATCGAATTGTGCGACTGCCGAACAGCGTCCCGATATCTATATGACAAGCGCGGACAATGTTGAACAAGCGCAAGCGGCATGGTCACGCGGCGAACGTACATTCCGTGTTGTATCGTCACTATCCGACATTGTGCGCGGTAAGGAAATCAGTTGTCCCGCGTCAAAAGAGGCTGGGCAGCGCGTATCCTGTATCGATTGCAAGTTGTGTGTTGGATCATCCATCGCCGCTAAGTCTATCGCCATCGTTGCTCATGGTGCTGGTGCAACTCACTTTGCCGCCTAATACTTACCCAAGGGATACTATTACCATGAAGAACAACATCATCAACATCATCGCGGATACCATAGGTTGCGCTTGTCTCTTTGGGATTTGCTACGCCGCATTGTGGTTGCCGTATATTTTTCAAACTAACTAAGGAATACAGTCATGACACAAGCAAGCTTTCACACCGTTGAACTAACAGAACCCGAAATCTGCATGATTATAGAGGTTCTAAAATCTGACTGCATATCATCCACATTCAACGAACAAGATTTTGAGGATGTAGAGTTGATGGAGTTTTACCACCACCGCGCAAAGGTTTTGCATGTGTTGAAAGGGTTACCACAATGAAACCCACGAAAAAAGGCATTCAAGCATTGGCCACGCCAAAAGTGATTGCACGTTATGCAATAGAAATTGACAAACAGTTGTATCTAGAAAGCGTAATATTTGATGCTGATTTTGATATCAGTTTAACCGATAGGCCGCGTGAATGGGAAACCGCAATTGATTGGTTGGAAGGGGCAATGTCATGAAACCCACAGGATACCACAGCCAACACATCATCCCGATTGATCACTATTTAACCCAAGCGCGGCGTGACCTCGATCATCTTGATTGGGACGACCCAGAATTCGATGAGGTAAACGAAAGGATCGTTGAGGCATTCGCGATGATATCGAGAGGCGAAACCCATGTCATACGATTTTAGTACAGTCATACAGCGTGACCCTTTCTCGACGGCACTCGCGGCCCTAGTGATCTGGTGGATTATCGCAGAGTGGAGGGATGGCCCTTGACTAGTCTCATTTTAATATCATTAAATCACCATATAGTAAAACTTACCACAAGAGGAAATGACTAATGCTAACACACTTTAAAAGTATCAAGGTTTCACAACCATGCAAATGGATTGGGGTGCAGAAATGATATCACAAACATTGTTTCATATTTTAATGACAACCATTGAACATGAAGAGGGTCATGAAGGTCTCAGTTCTTTAGGTTTACCTGTCGAGTGGTGTTGTAAGGACAAATGGACAAAATTAGTTCTTGAAGATGAAATACAATTCAACGAAGTGCGAGAGTTGCTGTTGCGGTCCCTTGAGATTGCTCCTAACAGTCACATCGACCCTTTCATACCCGCACTTTACTCGGTTAAACTTGCGTATGCGTAATATTTAGGCTATATTAAAGTATACGACACATCATATTGGATATTAAAATGCTTAGAAAGCATGGAGAAATTAAGAAACTGATTAAGGCCCTAGAGGTATTCAAGGAAATCGACAGTTCCATGTCGTTGCCCTCGATGCTGGCCTTTCTTCATTACCATGATGTTGAGAACAACAGCGGCAACCGCACAATCGTTGCGGAACGCTTAGACATGACGGGTGCCACTGCGACCCGTGCGACCCTTTACTGGGCCGACTTCAAAACACCAAGGGCCAAAGGTAAGGATATGCTTGAACTTACCCAAGACCCCATGAACCGTCGCGCGAACATCGTACAGTATAACCGCAAGGGCATAGAGTTCCTTGATAAACTCACGGAGGCTATGGAATGAGCGTTGCAAAAAGAGGTAGTAAGTATCAAGCGCGGGTGAAAGAACCCAAGGGGGGCAAGTACCACCGCGTGACCTTTGATACCCTAGAGGCCGCAGAGTTCTGGGAAGGGAAAGCCAAGACCGCAATCATGAGCGGTTTACCTGTGCCTGATGTTAACGATAGCGCAACAGTTACCATCAGATCACTAGCTGATAGATATTCTGCGTATCTGTGGCCTAATCAACGCCGCAAGATGATTGAGACAGATGTGCGCCACGCGGAGCGTCTGCTACCCTTAGACCCGCTAACACTTACGACAAGGGATGTTATTCGTTTTGTGGAAAAGCGTAAGGGTGAGGGGGTAGGTGATACCACCATCAGGATGAACATCACCCGTGTTAAGACCTTGCTCAAACACAGTCATAAGATGGGCGACATACACCTATCCAACCTGATCGAGTGGCCCACGTTCAAGAGTGGATCATCACGGGTGCGCTACCTCACCGTAGAGGAAGAACTGGCCCTTCTAGAGGCCCTCAAGGTCACTGACTACCGTATGCTGGCCCAGTTCCTCATTGATACAGGTTGTCGCCCCTCTGAGGTTGTCCCTACGGCTGCTGTGGTATCTCAACCGTTCGAGTGGTCCGATGTATCCAAGAGCAAGGATGGGCGCACACTGATCACCCTTTGGAAAACCAAGACCAACACGCCGCGAACTGTGCCACTCACCACGAGGGCAGTAGAGGCCCTTGAGTGGTCCCGCGAGGAAGGACATGTGCGACCCTTCGACAGCATCACTTACCCGCGCTTCAAGGATTACGTTGTGAGTGTCTCGCATGAACTGGGGCTGCGCGATGTTGTTGTATATACATTCAGGCATACGTGTGCCTCAAGATTGGTACAGCGGGGAGCAGACATCATGCGTGTGAAACAGTGGATGGGGCATAGCAATATCGAGACTACACTAGGTTATGCAAAGCTGGCACCTGAGGACATCTATTCGCTTACAGATTTACTGTGACATGGACGTGACACAGTGACACGATCAGTAGGAAAAAAGTGGGGTAAGCCGTTGAATAATCAAGAGACTTACCCCTCTGTGCATGGCACAAGTCAACAGGGAGTTGGATTTCCAATTGTTAAGTTGGACTAACTGTTACTCACAGTCATAGCGCAAACCTATATTTTCCTTACATTTCAATACTTACGAGAGCGTAATTGGTACTAGACAACTGTGTCACACCCGTTGCGTAATTAATCACCCTTACTAGACACCCAAAATGGAGCTTATCTATGTACACAAGAGAACTTATAGATATTCAGCACGAACTCGAAGAAGAGATGCGTGGTGCTGCAATTACTCGATTCCATGACCGACACACCAAGGCGATGGAAAAGAAATTCTTTGGAGAGAGTGCCGCAGGGCAAACTATCCTTAGGCAAATCATTCAACCCTTCTCTGACGCGATTACCGAGTGGACCACTGAGGCCCTTTCTGGTGGCGGGGGTCGTCGATCCACTGCGGCCCTGATGGTACGTGAGTTCGATGATACTGATGCTATGGCTTATATCTTTGCTAAGTCGGTTATCAACGCTGTGCCTATGTTACAGAACAAGGCAGGTACAGCATCACGCACAGGTGTGGTCCTAACTAGCACCAATGCGGTCCATGACGAACTGAGGTTGCGCTGGTTTAGCAAGAACAACCGCATGATCTTTCGTCGAATCATGAAAGACTGCGACACGCGGAACCTACCAAGGCAACGCCGCAAAGACGTTTACAAGAAAGAGTTCAAGCGCAGACAGATCGAATGGGTGGCCGATCAGTGGCACACCAAGAACCGCGTACATCTAGGCATGAGGCTTCTAGAGATATTCCGAGACGTGACGGGGATGGTTGATCTGGCTGAGATACGACAGGCGAACGGTAAACGCCGCGCCATCGTACAAGCAACACCAGCGATGATGGCAATGCTAAAGGATCGCTTAGAGCGTAGCGAACACATGTTTCCTATCTTTTACCCGATGGTGGTCAAGCCTAACCCTTGGACTAATGACTGTCTTGTGGGTTCTGCTTATCTGACGCACCACGTTCAGCCATACAAACTGATCAAACGTGCAAAGATGAACTACCTATCTGAGATGGAGAACACGGACATTTCCATCACGCTCAATGCAGTCAATGCGTTACAAGAGACACCGTGGAGAGTGAACAGCGAGATGCTGGATGCTTTACGCTTTGTCTACACCAACAGCCTACAGGTGGACAAACTACCACCACCTGATGATCTGCCCCTTCCTCCGCTCGTCCATGACATCACTGATGAGACTGCGCGGAAGAAAAACAGTGCAGCTTGTGCGCGTGTACACAATCAGAACCGCAAGTTTGTATCTAAGCGGTTGGCTTTGCTTCAAGTGATGCAGCTTGCAGATAGGTTCAAGGACTTCAACGAATTGTATTTCCCACATGATCTATGTTCACGGGGCAGGGCGTACCCGAAGCCTCACTACCTTAACCCACAAGGCCCAGCCTATACTCGCAGTCTCTTAGAGTTCAGTGAGGGTAAGGCAATCGAGACCGAGGAACAGGTTGAGTATATTGCAATCGTGGGTGCGAATGCTTTTGGGCATGATAAGTTACCTATGGCCGAGCGTATCCAATGGGTGTGGGATAATGAGGACATGTTCGTGGACATCGCAAACAACTGGAAAGAGGACCAAAGGTGGACAGAAGCGGATAGTCCTTTCGAGTTCTTGCGGTTCTGTTTGGAGTGGCGCGAACTTTCAAAGACAGGCGTTGGTCATGTGTCACATCTTCCAATCAACTTTGATGCAACTTGCTCTGGTCTCCAACACTTTAGCGCCTTGTTGTTTGATAAAGAGGGTGGCTTCAACGTCAACCTCACAGGCCATGCGGAACGTCAGGACATCTACGGTGCCGTGGCTAAACTGGCAAAGGCTTCAATTGAGGCCGATTTAAACTGCGATGAGAAAGGGACCCTTGCTCGTGCTGCACTGGAACTGAAGATTGATCGTAAGCTAACCAAGAGACCCGTGATGATCGTGCCATACTCAGGTACGTTCAAGGCTTGTATGCGTTATGTGCAGGAGCATTACGATGAACTGCGTGATGCTGGTGTGGTGATGCCGCTCAGAGATGATGACATGAGCTACAGGTTGGTTCCTTACGTTGCCCGAAAAGTCTGGGATAGTATTTCTATGACTGTTGTGGCCGCGAGGGATGCAATGGATTGGATCACTAAGATTGCTCGATTGGTTACAAAGAACGAGAACCCTTTGCCGTTCATGTGGAGTACACCTACAGGGTTCGTTGTGCAGCAAGCTAAGTACAGCATGGATCGACACTCTGTTCAGACCATGATCGACGGACGGATGCTAAAGGTTGAGTTCCTGACTGACAGCAAAGTGCTTGATGCAAACAAGAACGCTCAATCTCTATCGCCTAACTACATCCACAGTATGGATGCGGCACACCTACAGCTAACGATCAACAAGGCAAAGCAAAGCGACAGGAACATGTCGTTCTGTATGATCCACGATAGCTTTGGGGTTCACGCGGCAGACATGGATTACTTTCTACACGAATGTATCAAGCCAAGTTTCTATGAGATGTATAAGGACGGTAATGTCTTGCAGAAATTCTTGGAAGAGATACTTCCGTTGATCCCAGAGAAATCTAGGAAAAACATACCACCAATCCCAGAACTAGGTAACTTGGATATTTCCGATGTGCTGAATAGTGAGTTCTTCTTTAGCTAATTGGTACGATAGCGAAAGTGTTACTATTGAATTAATCACCCTTACTAGAAAACGCGAGGTTTCAGAATGACAAACATCTACGAGAACAACGGCAAGTACACCGTGGCGATTAATGGGATCGTCATTGGACATAACCTGACCCGTGCCGAAGCAATGAAGCGGGTTGAGGAATACGACTTTGAGTAGCGTCAAGTTCACTCACAACATTTACGAAATTGATGATGGGGAAACCATGCCCATCACGATCATGGTGGACCCTGAAGGGTTTCACTTAACACAACCAGACTACTCGTGGGGTGATGATCATATCACCATCACATGGACGCAACTTATGGGTCTCTTTGAGGTCGTCGAGAAAATAGAAGGAATGTTTAAACATGGCAGACATTAACATCGCACTACCACTAGGTCGTGCAATCTACCCCGCACTCAAGACGGCGGACACCAAGTTCCATGAACTGGGCCAATACAAGTGCAACGTCAGTGTTCCTCTCAAGGAAGCTTCAGGCACGATGGAGAAGCTCACAGGTATCTTCAAAGACCACACAGGCAAGGCACCTACAAAGGCCGACAACACGATGTGGAAAATGGAGACAGATCAGGACACAGGTGAGGAGACAGGTAACGTCATCTTTAAGTGTTCCGTGAAGAATGTTCAGCGGCGTGACGGGGACCTATGGGACCGCCGACCAAAGCAGTTTGATGCAAAGATGAACCCAGTGAACCTTGATCCGTATGGTGGCACAGAACTCTACGTGTCTGCCTCAGTATATGCGTGGTCCGCAGCGGGTAAGAAAGGTGTCAGTCTTCAACCAATGGCTGTTCAGATTATCAACCTGATCGAGCGTGAAGGTGGCACGGCTGAAGGCTTCGGCTTTCAAACACAAGAAGGTTTCCAATCAGAAGAAACCAATTATAATTTTGAGGCAGTAAATGAAACAACCCAAGAAGAGTCCTTCGAAGACTTCTAAAGCGGTTGGTTTAAAGCACGGGTTCCGTTCAGGATTAGAGGAACGGATATCCAGAGAGTTAGAAGGTACAGGTTGTTGTTTCACCTACGAGCAAGAGGTTATCAAATATGATAAGCCAGCACGTACAAGTAAATACACGCCTGACTTCATAATCCAGAAGCGTCCTGATGACACAGTTAAAGAGCGTCCCTTGGTAATAGAATCCAAGGGGCGCTTCCTCACATCTGACCGTCAGAAACATCTGCTTATAAAAAATCAACACCCTGAGGTTGATATAAGGTTCGTCTTTTCGAACTCACGTCAACGTATCAGTAAACAATCTAACACAACTTACGCCATGTGGTGTGAGAAACACAGCTTCCTGTACGCGGATGGATCAGTTCCTGACGTATGGCTGTGGGAGTGAATATGTATAACAATAATAAGAAGCGTGATGAAACGCTCTACTTGATCGTTGATCATTCAGGCACGACACCCACCATCGACATCGACGTAGACAACCAAGACAACCGAGATCGCTCTAAGGGCTTCTACGGTTGCAGGTATCACTACGTGATTACACGCGAAGGTGAAGTACAGGAGGGGCGTACACTTGATAGAGTGTCGCCTCTTACTGGTGTCTATGACAACGAAAGCGTGACTGTATGTTTGGTGGGCGGGAAGAACCTTGAGGGTGAAGCAGAAGACAACTTCACTGACGCCCAAAAAGAAGCCCTAAAACAATTAATCACCGTGTCTAGAAAATCGAATCCAAACTTACAGGTCTTGGGTCGAAAGGAAGTACGCAAGCAGAGGACCACAGGTCCCGCGCTCGATCTCACACCTTTTAGATAATGGAGATATCATGGATACTCATGAAGAAAGCACTCTCGTTGCACATGGCCCTTGCGATAGCTGCGGGTCCTCTGATGCAAACGCAGAGTACACTGACGGGCATTCATTCTGTTTCTCCTGTCAGGTCAGGACCAATGGTGGCAAATCGCAACCTGTCGTGGCCACAAAGATCAATCCTGACCTGATACCTATTGGAAACTTCCTAGCCCTATCTAAACGTAAGATCACTGAGGATACCGCACGTAAGTTTGGTTACTCAACATCCACGTTCAAGGGGCATACTGTTCAAGTCGCTAACTATAAGCGCAACGGGCAGATCATTGCGCAGAAGATACGTTTCCCACAAAAAGACTTCCTGATGTTGGGTAACGCTAAAGAGTGTGGCCTCTTCGGACAGCACCTCTGGCGACAGGCAGGTAAAACTCTGGTTATCACAGAGGGCGAGGTGGATTGCCTTACTGTGTCCCAAGCCATGTCCAAAGATAACAAGTGGCCTGTTGTATCCATTCCAAAGGGTGCCGCTGGTGCTGCGAAAGCAATCAAGGCAGAGCTTGAGTTCGTATCGTCATATCAGAAAGTCGTGATCATGATGGACAGCGATGAGGCTGGTCAGAAAGCTGCCATTGAGATTGCGCAGCTACTTAAACCATCACAGGCTTACATCGCTGAACTACCAGCTAAAGACCCTTCCGAACTGATGATGACAGGAAGAAGCCACGAGATCATCAACGCGTTCTGGGAAGCTAAACCTTATCGACCCGATGGGATCGTGCAGGGTGCTGACATCTGGGAAGACATCGTTGCTGAAGATAGTAGGGAGAGTATCCCTTGGCCGTATGAGGGACTGAACACTCTTACTCATGGTTTGCGACGTGGTGAGTTGATCACATTGACCGCAGGGTCAGGTGTGGGGAAGTCTCAAGTGTGTCGTGAGATAGCTTATCACCTTGTGCAACAGGGAGAGACGCTGGGTTACGTTGCTTTGGAAGAGAACGTCAAACGGACTGCGCTGGGCCTCATGGGTCTAGCGATCAACAAGCCGCTTCACATCTCTAAAGACGGTGTATCTGATGAGGAACTTAAACGGTCCTTTGATGAAACCGTAGGCAGCGGACGGGTGTATCTGTATGACCACTTCGGTAGTCTCTCATCATCTCACCTCCTAGATAAAATCAGATACCTAGCCAAAGGCTGTGATGTTGGTTGGGTGATACTTGATCACTTATCAATAGCAGTTTCGGGGATTGATAATGGGGATGAGCGCAAAGCGATTGATGTCCTAATGACTGAGCTACGGTCTCTAGTTGAAGAGACGGGGATTGGTATGATCCTTGTGTCACACCTCAAGAGACCTGAAGGCAACAAGGGTTACGAAGAGGGACTTGCTACCTCACTCAATTCCTTACGGGGCAGTGCTTCGATCAGTCAGTTGTCAGATTCAGTTATTGGTCTTGAAAGAAACCAGCAGTCTGAGGATGAGGCAAACCAAGTGACTGTAAGGGTCCTGAAAAATAGATTCAGTGGTGAGACGGGCATAGCAACGAAGCTCTACTTCAACAAAGACACCAATCGTCTTTCTGAGGCTGAGTTCGTGCAGGATGAGTTCAATGAATACTGATGAAATCTTCGAGAAAGCTGAGACGCTGTGTGTCTTGGCTACTCAAGAACCAGAAGAGTACGCGAATGAGTACGTCTACTGGAACAAACAAGCTGAACAACTTGAAAACAAAGGATGGAAAGTCATGACAGGACAAACACAACACGACAAAATCATGAAGCACTTGAAGAAGGTTGGGTCAATCACGGTTCGTGAAGCGATGGTGGAATACTCTGTATCCTCGCTACCCAAGCGTATCTCAGAGCTACGTTCGCTTGGTCACAACATCATTTCGACGGTCAAGTTCCATCGAATTACTCAACAGAAATACACGAGATACACACTCGAAACATAATCTAGGGGGCTGATATGAGTATATACGTTGGTGACATTGAGTCTGATGGACTCCTCGACACGATCACTAAGGTTCACTGCATTGTTCTACAGGACGTAGATACACTGGAAGTGTTCTCATACGGCCCCGATAATATCCAAGCAGGGCTAGACCGCATGATGGAAGCTGAGAAGCTTATCTTTCACAACGGTATTGGTTACGACTTCCCTGCATTGGAAAAGGTTTACCCTGAGTTCCGCGTTGATCGCGACAGGGTAATCGACACCCTAGTTTGTACCCGACTTATCTGGACCAACCTAAGTGACACGGATGGTCCACGAGTTAATGCTGGAAAGCTGGAGCCACGGCAACGTGGTTCTCACGCTCTCGCTGCTTGGGGCAAAAGACTAGGGCTGCTCAAGGGTGACTTCGGCCAATCAACCGATTGGTTGTCATGGTCCCCAGAGCTTCAAGAATACTGCGAACAGGATGTAGCTGTCACTCTAAAGTTGTGGGCAGCAATCTCTAAAAAGGAGTATTCAGCTACTGCACTTGAACTGGAACATAAAGTTGCATGGATCATTGCAGAGCAACAGCGTCATGGTTTTCTATTTGACGTAGCTAAAGCTGAGAAACTTTTGATGCACCTCCAAGTGGAACGTGCAAAAATTGAGACAGACCTACAGACTATATTCGACCCGTGGTATTCTGCTGTCGAAGTTAAGACACCAAAGAGAACGATAAACTACAAATCTGTGGACCGTTCTAGTGTGTCTGTCGGGTGTCCTTATACAGTTGTGAAACTGAACGTGTTCAATCCTAATAGCCGCCTACATATCGCTGATAGATTGATTGCAAAATATGGCTGGACACCATCCACCTTTACTCCTGATGGTAGGGCTAAAGTAGATGAGACTATCCTCGCTGAACTCCCGTATCCTGAGGCACAGAAGATTGCGAAATCTCTTATGCTTCAGAAACGTATCGGGCAGTTAGGCGAGGGTAGTAAGGCGTGGCTTACACTTGTCGAACCTGACGGGCGTATACATGGCTCCGTTAACACTAATGGTGCTGTGACAGGCCGCATGACACATAACTATCCTAATGTTTCCCAGACACCATCTGTGAACAAGCCTTACGGTAAAGAGTGTCGTGAATTGTACATGGTTCCCAAGGGTAAGCGGCTGACAGGCGTGGATGTTTCTGGTCTCGAACTGCGAATGCTTGGCCATTTTATAGCTGCGTTTGATAATGGCCTGTACGGTAACGAGGTCGTCAATGGCGACATCCATACCGTGAACATGCGCAGTGCTGGTCTGAGTTCTCGTAGCCAAGCGAAGTCGTTTATTTATTCATTTTTATATGGGGCAGGTGCTGCAAAGGTAGGTTCGATAGTTGGTAAAGGTCCTAAAGAAGGACAGAAACTAAAGAACAAGTTCTTGGACCAGACACCAGCCTTGGCCAAACTCATAAAAGCAGTAACTAAAGCTGCGGAGCGAGGCTACTTGGTGGGGTTGGATGGGCGCTTCTTGCATTGCAGGAGTTCTCATTCGGCCTTGAACCTTTTGCTTCAAGCTGCGGGTTCAGCAGTGTGCAAGCAGTGGGCCGTTGAGATGGATAAGTCTCTCATCACTCACAACCTCAAGAGCAAATGTCAGGTCGTGGCAAACATCCATGATGAACATCAATACGAATGTGATGAAGACATCGCTGAACTGGTTGGTGAACTGAGTATCCAAGCAATTAAGGATGCAGGTAAACACTTCAAATTAAGGGTAGAATTAGATGGCGAAGCTAAAATTGGCAACAACTGGTACGAAACCCACTAGGCAACCTACACCTAAAGTGGTCCCGAAGGTCTGCGAGACTTGTCATTATCTATCCTCTGAAGGTTCTGACAGGTTTCCCACATACTTCTGTCACAGGTTTCCTAAAGCAGAGATCATTAGCCCAAGCCACTGGTGTGGGGAATGGAGTAAAAAAGATGCGTAGAACTCTCCTTATCGACGCTGACATTACTGTGTATCGTGTGGCGTCTACAAACGAAGTACCCACGAGGTTCTTTAATGGCCTCTGGGTACTCTGGGCGGACGAAGCACGGACTAAAAAAGACTTCGATGCTGCAATTGAGGATATCATTACAAAGACCGAGGCAGACGATTACATCCTATGCCTCACGTCTCCTAACAATTTCCGAAAGGACATCCTCCCGTCCTACAAAGGAAACCGTAAGGAGACCCGAAAGCCCATGATGCTTCCGTTCCTCCGAGAGCATGTCATGGCCAACCACCCGTATGAGATGCGTGATGGGTTGGAGGGGGATGACCTCATGGGTATCTATGCTACCCGCCCAGACAATGTGGGTGAGTATGTCATCTATAGTGCTGACAAGGACATGAAGACTATCCCAGCACTTCTGTGGGATGATGTTGATGATGTTGTAGTGGTAAACACTATCGAGGATGCAGATCGCTTCTGGTTAACCCAAGCCCTGACAGGCGACCCAACAGACGGATATAAAGGGGCGCAAAAAATTGGAGCGGTAGGAGCTAAGAAAATCTTAGACAATGACTGTAGTTGGGAAGCTGTTCTAGCGGCTTTCATTAAGCAAGGTCACACCGAACACGAAGCACTACAACAAGCACAAGTAGCACGTATCTTGCGGCATGAAAATTACGATTTAGTAACTGATACTATAGGAGTATGGACGCCATGAACGGGCTAGTAACTGATACTATAGGAGTATGTACGCCATGAACGAATTCGACATTGTGGATCAACCTGCACACTACACCCGATACAAGATTGAACCTGCCACCTTCATCATGCGAAACTCCCTGCCTTTTCACACAGGTAATATCGTCAAGTATGCGGTGAGGGCAGGGTACAAGCTGTATCCAAATCAGGACGCGGTTGATAGCGAAATCACTGATCTGCAAAAGGTCATCCGTTACGCAGAGATGCGTATTAACCTCCTAGAGGGCGAAGAAAATTTATGAAGACCCGCAAGAAAACTTACAACGATAAGGTGCGGGAGGTTTCTGACACCACCAAGGTCAAACCTCTCGTAGCCATGAATGAAGCACAAAAGAACTACATCGACAGTATTAAGAAGTTCCCTCAGACCTTCGTTACAGGCCCTGCTGGGACAGGTAAGACATACATCGCCGCAGCAATGGCCGCTGATATGTTTCTACGCAAAGAAATCACCAAGGTCATCCTCACTCGTCCCAACATTCCCGCAGGTAAATCGCTGGGGTTCTTTGCGGGTACGATTGAGGACAAGATCGCACCTTGGGTAGTTCCTCTCACTGAGGTCCTACAGGCTCGATTGGGTAAGGGCCGCTATGAGATTGCGTTGAAGCGTAAGGACATTGAGATTGTGCCTTTCGAGGTCATGCGTGGGCGATCATTTAACAATGCCTTTGTGATCTTGGATGAGGGACAAAACCTAACACCTCACGAGATGCGAATGTTCACCACCCGCATTGGTGAGAACACAAAAGTTGTCGTCAATGGCGACCTCCTACAGCACGATCTAAGTGATGATTCAGGTCTGGCGAAAGCTTTGGACCTCATTTTCAATCACGACATTGATGCTGCTGTTTGTCACTTCACCCATGATGATGTGGTTCGATCAGGCATTTGCGCCCAGTGGACCCGTGCTTGGGGCTAATATTAACCGTTACTAGACCTAGAGGTACAATAAATGTCTTCAATTCCTATCATTGACAAACAGTTAGTGGATTATCTGGTGCGTATGTATCCCGATGTATCCCCTGAGATATCCATGACTGAACGAGAAATCTTCTTTCGACGTGGTGCTGTTGATGTGATCCGTACATTGGACCGTATCTACTCAGAACAGAATGAGAATATGTTTGGGATTGATGATGCTTAGAGGTAACGCACTCCCATTGCTTGAGACAGGTGCAATCAACAATCTTTGGCCCACAATAGAAAACCTACTGACACGAGTTACCGATGAAAAGGTAGGTGTGTCTGATGTGTATGATTTTGTCATAGATGGTAGGTGGATTCTCTGGGTTTGCCAGATACCTGATACCTTAGAGATCACGAGTGTTCTTGTTACAGAATTTATTCACTACCCACAGGTCTGCAATCTAAGGGTCGTATTCCTATCAGGTGATGATGAGGATTGGGCCTACGGAATAGCCGTGTTCGAGGACTTTGCTCGAATTAACGGATGCCATGAAGTTGAAATCTTAGGCCGTAAGGGTTGGGAACGTGTCCTCAGGGACAAAGGCTTCAGTTTAAATCACATAACCCTTAGTAAACGGATATAATATGTTTCTATTTAATTTAACGTCACCTCGGATTCTTATGGGTTCCTCTGGTGGTGGTGGTGGCGGTGGTGGAAGCTCTAGCTCTGGCTCTAGCTCTTCAAGCACAGTTCGCCCAAAGGCACGTCCAGCGCCAACGCCAAGACCAGCGCCAAAGCCAAGACCAGCGCCAAAGCCGAAGCCGAAGCCTACTACTAGCAGCGGCAAGGGTTCTACACCTAAAAGCACTAGTAAGGGTCGCAACCTAGACGCCGATATGATCGCAGGTTCTACATATAAAAAGAACCCAGTGACAGGTAAGATCAGTAGCCCAACAAGTGTTACAGCTAAAGACCTCAAGTCAGGTAATGTCTCTACATTTAAGAGTAAAACTGGTTCAGGTTCCGTTACAGTAAAGCGTGGGACCAAGTTGAAAGATGTTCCTACAGTTAATGTGGGTGTGAATGGTAAGAAAACAGTATCAAATGCGGACGCTTACAACAGTAAAGATGTCGCAACTCCACCACCTGCAACTCCACCACCTGCAACTGTGAAATCCTCTCCATCAGTAGTCGCCCCAGAAACCACTGACCCATCTGATGGTGTTGGCGGTGGACGTGACGGTGGAGGTTCTGCACGACGCAAAGCATCCAAAGCTAACGAAGATAACCTAGCAGTTAAACGTAAAGCTGTAGGTGTCAAAGGTTATAAGCGTAATAAAGCAGCTAACCCAATGACGATCAAAGGGGTAAACAAATAATGTGTATGAGTTCTCCAAAAGCAGCACCACCACCACCACCTCCACCGCCACCAGCGGCACCGCCAGTTCTGGAGCAAGATGTTCCGAAGTTGAGCGATAATGATGAGGGGTCAGGCTTGAACAGCAAGTCTCGCGGTCTAAAGAATTATAAAATTAACAAACGTAACAAGATGACGAGCGACAGCAACAAGCTGGGCGGGATCATGCAGAAATCTACGTCAAATTAAGAAAGAGATTAATCGTGCATAATAGTGACAATGCTTGTGCTAAAAAGTACGAAAATCTCTCTTCAACCAGAACAACATATCTAGAACGGGCAAGAGAAGCGGCTAAATTAACTATCCCTTCTCTTGTCCCTGATGCTGGCCATTCATCTGCCACAAAGCTCTATACTCCTTATCAAGGTGTTGGCGCTCGTGGTGTGAATAACCTTGCTTCTAAGCTTCTACTTTCCTTACTTCCTCCGAACGCTCCTTTCTTTGCTATGCGTCTTGATGATTTCACAATCCAAGAACTTGCACAGTCAGAGGGCGCACGGGCAAAGGTAGATGAAGCTTTAAATAAGTATGAACGTGCAGTGATGACAGAGATTGAAAACTCTGGAATGCGCTCACCCATCTTTGAAGCATTGAAGCAGTTGATTGTTGCTGGGAACGTACTTCTCTACTTGCCTCCTGAAGGTGGCGCACGGGTATTCCCGTTGAGCCGTTATGTAGTTAAGCGCGATCCAATGGGTGAAGTCATTGAGGTTATCGTAAAAGAAACCATGTCACGGGCAACACTGCCTGAAGACATAAGAGAAATGCTTGGTGATCAAGAGGGCGACCTCTCGGATCAAAACGACAAAAAGACTGATGAAATCAACCTGTACACAAAGATGTATCGGGAAGGTAACAAGTACATCCTGTATCAAGAAATTGATGGAGTGATCGTTCCTAATTCACACGGTAAGTACCCATTGGATAAAGCACCAATGTTACCGCTGCGCTGGACACGTATCGACGGTGAAGACTATGGCCGCTCTTATGTAGAAGAATACATTGGGGACCTCATCTCGCTGGAGGGCCTTTCTAAGGCCATCCTAGAGGCATCCGCAGTTTCTGCTAAAGTCGTGTTTATGGTTGCGCCTAACGGTACAACAAGGGCGCGTGATATTGCTAAAGCTGAGAATGGTGCAATCGTATCAGGCAATGCTGCTGAAGTATCTACACTACAAGTGCAGAAACAAGCTGACATGTCTGTTGCATCCAACACCGCAGCGACGATCACAGAACGACTAGCTTTTGCGTTCCTTATGAACTCCTCAATACAACGTAAAGGGGAGCGTGTAACAGCCGAAGAGGTTCGCTATATGGCAGGTGAATTGGAAGACGCACTAGGTGGTGTGTACTCAATTCTAAGTCAAGAATTTCAGTTACCATTGGTCAACCGTATTATCGCACGGATGACAAAGAACAAAAAGCTGCCAGCACTCCCTAAAGGAGTAGCTAATCCTACCATCGTGACGGGTCTTGAGGCTCTTGGGCGTGGACATGATATGAATAAATATCAGATGTTCCTACAAGCTCTAATGCCTCTAGGTCCAGAAGCTGTCGGTCAGTTTATGAACGTGAGTGATTATATTACTCGTGTTGGGACTGCACTGGGTATCGACATGGATGGTCTGATCAAATCTCAAGAACAAATTCAACAAGAACAACAGCAGTCGCAAGAACAACAGCAGCAAATGCAGATGATGGAGATGGCTAAAGCCGCCTCTGGACCTGTTGCAAAAGAAGCTGCTGGTGCTGTGCGTCAAGCTGTCGCAGGAAACGGTGAACAATAATGGTCGAACAAGTAGTTATTGATACTTCAGGTGAAACTGAAGGTCCAAGCTTAGAAGAACAAGCGGCTGAAATGGACGCAGGGCTGGAACCACAGGGTGATGAAGATCGTCCCGAATGGTTGCCAGAGAAGTTCAACTCCGCTGAAGACATGGCAAAGGCTTATTCTCAACTAGAGAACCGTATGGGTTCTGAGGAAGAGCATGAAGAGTCAAACGAGGAAAATGTCCGAGAGGAACTAGAGGATGCAGGGGTGGACTATAGTGCGCTCTCTGAAGAATTCTGGGGAAACGGAGATTTATCTGATGAGAGTTATGATCTTCTAGAGCAAGCGGGTATTCCGCGTTCCATTGTTAATAGCTACATCGACGCACAATTGAACATGGTCGAAACACAGCGTGGCGAAGTCATGAATGAGGTTGGGGGCGCAGAGGGTTACGAACAGTTGACCGAATGGGCCTCCGACAACCTTGAAGATGGTGAGATTGATTATTTCAATAACATCATGGACTCAAACGATTTCCAAGCAATCCAAATGGCTGTTCGTGCAGTCGATGCACGGCGTACCGCTAGTGAAGGCATGGAGCCTACACGTAACCTATCAGGTAGTCTGACGGGTGGTGGTGGAGGTTCTTACGAAAGTGTCACGCAGATGATGAATGACATGCAGAACCCAGCCTATGCGACTGACCCAGCGTTCCGAGCGAAAGTTGAGGCAAAGCTAAGTCGCTCTAATATTATGTAGGATTAACATGTCTCTATACGAAAACATTCACAAGAAACGTCAACGTATTAAGGACGGTTCCAAGGAAAAGATGCGCAAAGCTGGAGACAGTGGAGCGCCATCTGCCACGAACTTTAAGAATGCCGCTAAGACGGCTAAACCCACCAACATGAAAATTGAGAAAAAATCATGAGCAAGTCAGGACGGGTGTATTCTAATTATGATAAAGAGTATCAGGCTCGTCCTGAACAAGTTGAAAAGCGTGTGTCCCGAAACAAAGCCAGACGTATGATGATCAGTAAGCATGGTAAGTCCAAGCTTGCTGGTAAAGATATTGATCACTCTGATGGCAACGCAACCAACAACTCTAATTCAAACTTAAAGATTATGAAAAGTTCTAAGAACCGATCAAAAAAGTAGGGAGCCTTCGGGCTTCCTCACCACGCCGCTTATTAGTGGGTGGCGAAAACAAAGAATATCCAAAGGCCACGGGTTTTCTTATTTTTTCATCTAACTCAACCAAAGCAAACAATTACGTTGAGGCCCCTTACGAGGGATAACCTTATCGGAAAGAGCGCAACTGGACCGTTAGTGAATACCCTAACAATCTAAACTCTTTTCCAAGGTGAAATAAAATGTCTAATGCAAATCCATCCCGCGTTGGCCAATCAGGTCTAGCTGGTGCAACTGATGCACTATTCCTGAAGGTCTTTTCGGGCGAAGTAATGTCAACTTTCAACTCACAAACAGTGATGAAAGAAAAGACACGTATCCGTTCAATCAACAACGGCAAGTCTGCCCAGTTCCCAGCTATCGCTAAAACCGTAGCTGAGTACCACACTGCTGGTGCTGAAATTCTTGGTAACAACATTGAACACGCTGAGAAAGTTATCACAATCGACGATCTGTTGATTGCTAACACATTTATCAGCCGAATTGATGAGGCTAAGAATCATTATGATGTCCGCGCTGAATACTCCAAGCAAATGGGCCAAGCTCTAGCACAAACATATGACCGCAACTTGCTGTCTATGGCTGTCAAAGCTGCTCGTGATCCATCTGGTATTGGTGCTGGTGTAGCTGGCCAAGGTAGTGCTGCGTCTGAAGGTTTGGGTGTTACCCCAACTACAGCACAGCTTGTCACAGGTATCTATGACGCCGCTGCTTCTCTGGACACTGCTAACGTCCCAGAAGACGAGCGTTTCGTTATTGTATCCCCAACAACTTACTATGCGCTGGTACAGGAAGACAAACTGATCAACCGTGATTTCGGTGCGAATGGTTCGTATTCAGACGGTACAGTTATGCGTGTTGCAGGTATGCAGATCATCAAGTCAAACAACTTGGTAGTCGATCACACCGCAGCCGCTGCGTACCCAGACTATGCGTCTAAGTATGCTGTTGACGGGACTGATGTGAAGGCTCTGATTATTCAGAAGCAAGCACTTGGTACAGTCCAGTTGATGGATATGGCAACAGAAATGGAATATGACATCCGTCGTCAAGGTACACTTGCTGTATCTAAGATTGCTGTTGGTCATGGTGTATTGCGCCCTGAGTGCATCATCGAACTCCGCGCTGCTGCTTAAATAATATGGGCCTCTCTAGTTAACCTAGAGGGGTCCTTTTTTACATCTAATAGGAAAACTCATGGCAACTCTATTGACCCCAACGACAGAACTAGAAGCTGTCAACGTCTGCCTAGCTAACATTGGCGAGTCGCCAGTGAGTGCCATTACAGGTGACATCACCGTTGACGCCGCTCTCGCAAGAGACCTAGTTCGCCAAGTGACCCGTGAAGTACAGACGCACGGTTTCTACTGGAACACAGAAATCGCATATAGCTTAATTCCAAACACGACAGGTAACTTAGTTCTCCCTGCCAACATTCTCTCGATTGATACTGTCGGGAATGACAAGAATAAAGACCTAGTGGCGCGTGGTCGTCTTTTGTATGATCGTGTGAACCACACGTACACTTTTGAAACAGGAGTAACTGTCGATTTAGTTGTTGCTCTTGGCTTCGAGGAACTTCCAGAAATTGCTAGACGATACATTGCTGTACGCTCTGCCCGTATATACCAAGAACGTGTGATGGGTTCAGGATCAGTTTCGTCCTTTAACACAGTTGATGAAGACATGGCCCGTGCAGCACTACTAGCTGAGAACATGGAAATCGAAGATAACAACATGCTGACGGGAGATTGGTCTGTATCAGGCATTCTTTCCCGAACAGCGTACTAAAGGAGTGACTGTATGCCTTTAGTTTCAACAACAGTTTCCAACCTAATTAGTGGTGTGTCACAGCAACCAGCACCGCAACGCCTTCGTACATCTGGTGCGGAGATGATTAACGCTTATCCTTCCGTTGTTGCGGGTTTACAGAAGCGACCACCTACCCAGTTTGTTAGCTCTCTGAATTCAAATGCGGCTGATGATGATGCTACAGGTATCCATGTTATCAACAGGGACTTTGAGGAACGCTACATTGTCGTAGGTGGATCAGGGGACCTAGAGGTTTTTGATATTGCTGGTGTGAAGCAGACAGTTAGCTTCCCCGATGGTAAGTCATACCTTCCCACAACAGATATGTGGAAAAAACTGCGCTTCGTTACAGTGGCTGACACCACGTTTATCTTGAACACAGAGAAGGTTGTAACAACAACCATCCTACCCGAAACGAGAGGCAACCCCAGTGCAACCGCGTCTGTCTTTATTAAACGTGCCGTGGCCTCAACCACATATGCTGTTTATATTAATGGTGTATTAGCTGCCACCACGTCTACTCAGGACAACACCACTGCTTCTACGGCCCTTGAGGGTACGTCCGACATCGCGACAGAACTCAAGGCAAACGCGCTTACTCGTGGTTATTCAGACGCTTCAACCAACGGTCCTGTATTATCATTCACAGTTCCTGTTGGCGCTAGTATTGAGGTTTTGGACCAATTTGGTGGTAATGCTATGGAAGCATTCACTGACAGAATCCAATCCTTTGATAAGTTACCACCCGCTGCACCTCAGAACCGCTTAGTTCAAATTAAGGGTAACCTTAATGACGCCACTGAGGACTACTGGGTCAAGTATGACAAAGGTGTTTGGGTGGAAACCACAGGTTATGACGCAAACGAAGAGTTGAATGCTGCAACTGTGCCTCACGTATTACTTAGAAATGCTGATGGGACCTTCACGTTCCAAAGGCATACTTGGAATGAGCGAGGAGCGGGTGATGGCTCCTCTAACCCAAACCCCTCTTTTGTAGATAAGAAGATTAATTCCCTGTTCTTGTTCAAGGGACGTATGGGCTTCTTATGCGAAGAGAACGTGATCATGTCTGCTGTTGGCGAACTTGAAAACCTATATCGTACCACAGTGGTTCAGGTATTTGCCTCTGACAGGATTGACGTTGCCTCTATTACAGGCCGCGTAAACAACCTATATCACGCTGCGGTATTCTCGGACACCCTTGTGCTGTTCTCGGATAGTCAACAGTTCAAACTGGTCTCAGAGAACGTGTTGTCACCTACATCTGTTGGTATTGTTCCTTCAACCAAGTTCGCGTGTTCACCTTTCACGGCCCCAGTGGCCTCAGGTCCTATCGTGTTCTTTGTTACTGATGGTGCAACCAACTCTACTGTTCGTGAATTGTACATTGATGAAGAACTCAAAACAATTGATGCGGATGAGATCACAGTACAGATACCGAGCTACATCCCCAACGAAATCAGAACACAGGCTGTGTCCACGTATGATGACGTTATGGTACAGCTATCTGCGCTAGAACCTAACAAACTCTTTGTTTACAAATGGTACACCTCAGGTGGTGAGAAAGTACAAACCGCTTGGTCTAAATGGGACTTTGGTGAAGACACGATCATTATGGGCTGTGAGTTCCTAGAGGACTTCTTATACGTGGTCTACAAAACAGGTGGACAGTTATATCTTGATAAGATGTTTCTGGACACTAAACCTGTAGACAAGGCGCTACTAGATCACCGCGTGGAACAATCGGACCTCACGATAACCTACAACGCCACTGAAGATCGTACAGAAATCACAGTACCCTACAGTACACCCGCAGACATGGAATTCTTTAAGATGGCCTCACCTAAAGGTCAGAAACTGAATGTCACTAAGATAAGTGATAACACCTATCATTTAGCAGAAGCGGATGCCACTGCTTGGGAGATCAACGCAGGTGTTCCATACACCTTTGAGTATCACTTCTCTCCTCAGTATATCCGAGAGAGTACACCCACAGGGGAAGCGGCGATCCAAGAGGGTCGTGTGCAGCTCCGATACATGTCTCTGATTTACACAGACAGTTCGTTCTTCAAAATCCAAGTGACACCAAAAAACAACCAAACCTTCGAACACCTATTCAACGCTCGTATTCTGGCTGATGAAGATAACATCATTGGCTTGATGCCTAGAGATACTGGGGAATTTAAGTTCCCCGTGTTCTCCCAGAATGACCGTGTGGATATCAAGATCATTAATGACAGCGCGTTCCCTTGTGCCTTCGGGTCAATGGAATGGACTGGGATGTATGTAGGGAAAACACAAAGGCTATAACATGAACGGCTATACCCGTAACACCTCACAGGATGACATACCTTTCCTAGCTATGAACCTGAGGGATGCTGATAAAGCGGAGATAGCTGCGGCAAGTGGATTAGCTACGGAGGTAGCCCTAGAGCGGGGCTATCTCCATTCTAAACGCTGTAAAACAGTGTGTATGTCAGATGGAACACCCGCAGCAATCTACGGGGTAGGGGACACTGACATAAAAGGTCTAGGCTCAATATGGCTCCTCGCCACACCTGATCTGATCAAAATACAAAGACAGTTTTTAAGAGAATGTAGAGAAGGTATCGCTGAGATAACTCAGGGGTATTCCTGCGTATTCAATTACACGGATGCACGTAACACCGTCCACCACAGGTGGCTGAAGTGGTGTGGGTTCACCTTTATCAAGAAACACAACCATTTCGGAAACGGTAAATTGCCTTTCCTTGAATTCGTAAAAATAACAGAGGTTAAATAAATGTGTGATCCAGTAACACTGGCGGTTGCCGCTGGAGGTACAAACCTACTTGCCAGCCAAGTTGCCGTAAACCAGCAAAACCAAGCTTCCCTCAATAACGCTTCCGCTGCACGAGGTGCCGCTGCGTACCAACAAGACCAAGAGATGGAGTCATATGTCGAGACTAATCGACAGCTATTGATGACCTCTATGGACCGCGCTTTGAACGCCCGATCTGCAACAGACTTAGCTATGGTTAGCATGTTTGAAACAGGTGGTGGCGGTCAGGTCATGACGGACATGCTTGGCGAACGTAGTTCTGTAGAGGCACGTAACATTTATCGTGATCGCTTAGAGCGTAACAGCCTAAAGATTCAATCAAACCGCAACCTCGAAGGCTACACGAATGAAGCCAAAGGTCGGATTGCAAGTCAACCAACAACCTCACTGAACATGGGTCACATTATGTCTGCGGCGTCCTCAGGGATCAGCGCGTATGGCGGCGCTGGATAAGGAAAAACAATGGCACGAATTACACCGAACATGCCAACACGCGGTGCTGCACAGAACCTGCTAAGTGTTGTTGATAATTACTATGCACCCGCGAGAGATCGCATGGGTGAAGCTGCACTGGTCAATGGCGTCAAAGCTATGTCAGGTACACTGGCTAACGCGGCACAAACCAAACGTAAAGAAGAGCTAACTGAGATTAGTCTCAAGGCCAAACAGGACGCGATGGCTGGGGATGATCCAGATGTGGAACTAGCAGAGGTCCGCATGGGCGGTTTGTTCCGTGCTAACTCTCGCGCATACAACCAGACCTACAATGAAACTATGGGTAAGCAAGCTGCTATCAAGTTTCAGAATGAGGCTGCTTTGGACTATGAAAAGTCAGGCATGAAGAACAGCACGGACCCCAACAGGTTCCGCGAGTGGATGAATGAACGTGTTGATGGTTTTCTCAAGTCTGAGGAAGGCCAGAACCCATACTTCCTAGCTGGTGCTATGCCTTACGTTCAACAAACAACCCACAACATGTCCGCTGCACATACGAGTAACATCTCAGCACAGATGGAACGTAACCACCTAGCTGCAATCCAGACACAAGCTGATAATGTTGCTTTGAAGGTTGCAAAGGGTGAAATCCCTGTAGCTGATGCTATTGCCCAAATGTCAGGTCTCAATAACCAAGCATATGCCACAGGTCTTGACGGTCCTAAAGCACGTAAGGCCCTGATATCCTCCTTTCTATCTGTTGCAGATGCTACGGATAACCCAGAGATGGTTGAGGCTCTATTAGCTGCCAGAAACGATGGGAGCCTTAGACTAACACCCGCAGAGTGGAACGCCACAGTTAATCAAGGTGAAGCCATTCAGGCAGACATTGATAGACGTGTGGAACGTCAGGTGAGACTTGATAAAGCACAGGCTGTAGCAGAGGGAAATGCTATAAATGACGTAGTAGCTGACATAGCTATGACTACTCCTAATATTTCGTTCGCACAGATGCTTCAGCTTCCTACTGAAAATGGCATGACTATGGGCGAAATGATTGCTGCAAGTCCTAATACCAAGTCCCTAATGGACTCAACTAAAGCTGCCTATGAAAGTGCAAGTGCTGTCTTTGACATTACTCCCGATCAGGAGTTGATCAACAATGTTGCGATTTCAGACGCCATTGATAACGGTGAAATCACAGACCCAGCATCTTGGTTATCTTGGAAGGGCAACGCCACACAGAACGGTGGCCTACAGTTTAACGAGAAAAACTCTGAACACGTTTTTGCTGAACTCGAAAAGGTAAATGATCCAGAACAGGCGCAGGGAACACAGGTTTACAAAGATTTCATCAAAACCGGATCAAACAGATTAATACAAGCTCTCACTAAAAATGAAGCTGGAATATTAAGTTTGGATTTTGATGGTACTTATTCAGGTGGAGAATCCGCCACTATCAAGGATAGGTACAAAACTACCGTTAACGCTTACTTACAGGCCATTCCTCCAAACAAGCAGACTGATCCCGCTTTGATCCAAGAGGCCATCGCAAAAGCCGAGAATGACGTGATGGATTTCTACCGCGATAATGATCGTGATTTCTATGACGCACGATTGCTTGAGTATCAGAAGGCGGTTGGAAATGATAGTGTGTCGTGGACCAGCAATGAATACTTTGCAACTGAAGGTCGCAGATTACTCGAAGAGCAACAGGCTTATGATGCAGAACAAAACGCTATTACTAATGCGGACCTAAGTAATGAAACCACACCATTCATTCGTTCTGACTTAAATATTCAGGCAGGTAACAATGTGTTGGATGGCGTGGGCGATACCCCACAGGAAACCACAATAAACACAAACAGCCCTGAAGTACAAAGTACCGTTGACGCAGCAAATGCGGCGGTAATTGAGCAGAAACGTGTTGCTGAAGAAAACCGTTTAACTGAACAAGCAAATGAAGCTGCTAAAGTAGCGGCACAAAAGGCTGAAGATGCGAACCTAATAAGTGATTCTAAAATCGCTGTTGAAACACTGAATAGTTTGGAAAATATCACACCAGCTAGTGCCTTACAGACATTAGGTAAACTTCAGGAACAGTTCAACCTTACAGTCCCCACAAACTATCAAGAACTCACATTCCTCATGGAAGACCTACAGGCGCTCCAACAGGAAGCTGGGGTAAATATTGACATGGGTGCCTTTGAGAAACTCCACAAAGCGGCATTAAGACAAGTCAACAATGAGGAAAATTAATGGAAAATGACCAAGGACAAGCTCCCCAAGAGGTGCTGGATCGCCTGTTTGAAAACAGAGCTAATCCTGATGTTCTAGGGGCCTTCAACGTCAGGTATGGCGCTGGGGCCGCTGAGAAATATTTAAATGATACAGCAAGTGCAACACTAGAAAACGAAGCCTTGGTCATCCCTGAAAACCACATTGAGCGTCTAAAGAACAACTTCCAAGCTGACCCACGCATTATCGGATGGTTTGATCGTACTCACGGCGCTGGCGCTGCTCAAAGTATTCTAGGGGGCGGTCAACAAGCTACCCCTCAAGAACCTAAAGAGGACGACACGAACGGCTACATGTATGACACCCTCATACAAGCCCCTTTGGCTGGTGTTGAGGACGTAGCTGACGGTCTCCTGAAGGCAGGGTCGTGGGTTGCTGATGCTGGTTTTAGTGTCAAGTCCCGCGTGGTTGCCACGAAAGACCTTGGCTTTCAAATTGTGTCTGGTGAAGAGTTTGAAGAACTAAAGAAAACAGGCAAAATTGGTGATGGTCTTATTGATTTCGTTGATGATGCAGATACAGGAATTGGTCGCTTTGTCCAAGGTCTGACTACCTTTGCGGTGCCATATGTAGGCATTGCGTCTAAAGTGGTTAAAGGCTCTGCGGTAGTAAAAGGTCTAGCGATTGGTGCGGCAGTTGATGGTATTATCATTGACCCGAATGACCCCAACCTAACAGCGTCCCTAAAGGACATGGGTGCTGACATGGGCCTAATGACGCGCCTATTAGCTACTGATGTAGATGATCCTGAGTGGCAAAATCGTCTGCGTAACGTGGTAGAAGGTAGTATCCTTGGTTTGACGATTGAGGGCCTCTTCTACGGCTTGAAGGCCGCAAAGGCCGCTAAGAATGGCGATACTGCATCTGCTGATGAGTTCACTGAGACCATGCAAGGTTTTAATGATCAAGTTGATGGTGCACTGCGTCAATCGGCTGATGAAGTAGCACAGGATGCGCAGAAGACCATTGATATGGTTGATACTGTGTTTCCTAAGGTAGACACAGACGGACAACTCTCTCTGGATTTAGGGTTACCAAAGGCACAATCACCTGAGGAAATCTCTAAAGCTGTTAAGGTTCCATATCGTTTAACCAACGAACAGATCGAGAATATCCGTTATGCTACCCGTCTAGCCGATGGGGACCCCCAAGAAGCCGCAAGGGTGATGAAGCTGTCCTTTCGTTCTGTAAACACCATGAATGACTATGATGATGTTCTGTCTTCAATGGCTGCTGTGAAGCATGTCATGGAGAAAGAGTTTCTAGAGATGCGTGGTGGTGACGTACAGCGGTGGTCCACTGTCAAAGCACAGACGACTAAGCGTGTTCGCCACATGGCTGACCTACTAGGTAAAGACCCTGAGGCTCTTCTTAATGAGATGAAGGGTGGCTTTAATGTCCCTGCACACAAGCTTGCTGCTGAGATTGCGGCAAAGGACCAACTCCTGTTGGTCATGGAACTTGAACTTAAAGACCTGAGTAACATGATTACTACGGGTAAGGTTTCAGGCGAGTATCAGAGTGTAGAAGAGGTTATCATGGCCTTTAATGCACGTAGAGAAATCGCGTCTAACGTGCTTATGTCAGTTGATGCTGCAAGAGCAAACGTAGGTCGTGCGCTAAACGCTATGAAGATGACACGGGTTGCTGATCCTAAACTACGTGAGATGATCAAGAACTCTGCGGAAAACTCGGATGCCCGTGCGGTAGCCAAGGCGATTGCTAACTCTGACCAACCTCTCAAGACAGCCTTAAATCTAGGCAAGAGCCTACAGAAAACTATGGATATGGTTAACCACTTCCGTATTAATGCTCTGCTGTCTGGTGTGGGTACACAACAGGTTAACTTGATTGGGACGGCGGCTAACTCCGTCATGATTCCTCTACAGCAGATCATGGGTGGTCAGGTAAAACATGGCGTAAGAACATTGGCTTACCAATTATCATCGTCTCTAGAGGCAATGAAGATGTCAGTGAAAGCTTTCCAAGATGACACATCTATTTTGGATGTATTATCCACGAAGTTTGACATGAATGAAGATATCGCTAAAGGCAGTAAAAACCTCCCTATGAAGGTCGTTTCGTTACCTTCACGGTTCCTCCTGTCTATGGATGAGTTCTTTAAGCAAGCCACATATCGTGGGCGGGTCATGGCTGATGCAGCTATGGAAGCAGATAATGCAGGTCTCAAGGGTGCTAAACGTGCCGAGTTTATTCAAGACTACATCTCTAAAAGCTTTGGTAAGAATGGTGAGGCAATTCGCGCAGATGCGCTTCTACAGTCACAACGGGCCTCATTCACTGAATCCCTCGAAGCGGGTTCTATGGGGCAGAAGTTCCAAGCACTAGGTCGTGGTGAGGGCGTGGGTGCAGCAATGTTCCGTTTCGTTCTACCTTTTGTGCGTACTCCGATTAACATCTTGAGCCAATCCTTTCAGAACATGCCTGTTTTGCAGTTTGCCTCAAAGCGGTTCCAAGACGACTTAATGGGTGGTGATCCTATCCGCGCAGCACAAGCTCGTGGCAAGATTATGACAGGTTTAGCTATTACATCTGTTGGCTACTTCCTCGCAGGTCGCGGGGACTTCACAGGTTCTGGACCAAGCGATCCACGTATTCGTGCTGAGTGGCTGAAAAACAACCAACCATACTCAATTAAGATACAGAAAGATGATGGTTCCTTTTATTGGTTCAGCTACCAACGGTTCGAGCCACTTGCTAACGTAATGTCTATCTTTGCGGATGTTAACGAGATCGTTCGTGACCCTTACAATGAACGTGAAACATCTAAGCTAAACATTACTGCGGCTCTGACACTTGCTATCGCAGAGAACACAATCAACAAGACTTTCACAAAAGGTCTCGCAGATACGTTCGCGATGATGACAGGCGACCCCATCAAGTCCGAGAGGGCTTTCCTTAGTATGGTGGGTTCCTTTGTACCAAACATCCTAAACCAAACTAATGGTGACGAGGCGTTTAGAGAAGTCAGGTCTGTCACAGACGTTCTTCTATCTCGTACAGGTTTGTATGAAGATGTTGATCCAAAGCGGAATGTCATGGGTGAGGTCATCCTACGCCCAACATCCAAGATGGACCCTATGGGTCTATTTAATATTGGGAACTACCGAGAAGAAGATGCAGTGATTGCAGAGTTGAGCCGTGTGTCCATGAAGGATGGATCAGCATTCTCTCAGTTAAGCAATGTTATCTTTATTGACGGTAAGAACGAGAGCCTGAAGGACATGCCATATCAAGATGGCCCACAATCAATGTTTGACAAACTCTTAGAACAGACCTCCACAACAGAAATCGGGGGAATGACTATGAGGGAAAAGCTTGCTGAAGTTATGGCTTCTAAAGGCTACCAACGGGCAATTGACGGGTCTTCTGGTCTAGGATCGAGAGGCACCAAAGGCATGATCATTGGTAAGGTTATCAAAGCCTACCGAGATAAAGCCAAGAGTGAAATCCCAGAATTCAGGGAACTTCTCATCAGAAGCCAAGAGAGCAAACGGGAACTCATTAGATCCCAGATATTGGAAAACGCCAACGCGATCTCCCAGAACAGCCAAGACCGCTTCAAGAACTTTGATGCAGTCTTCCCTAACCAATAGGACAATTAGATGCCCACAGTAAAATATTCCATTTCGGATTATATAGCCGATGGTACGACTACTGACTATTTGATCACTTGGGATTACCTTGATGACGACCATATTACGGTTGAAATTGATGGTGTTACCAACTCTGATCCATTAGCAAACCATACCTTCATAAAACTTAACAACACTACAGTTCGCGTCACCGATACTATTGGTAGTGCTATTGTGTCTGGTAAAGAAATCCAGATTAAACGTGCTACACCAATCACAACACGTCCTATTAGTTTTTCGGACGGTTCTGCCTTACTTGCGGCTGATCTTAATAAGAACTCGGACTACTTGCTGTTCTCCATGCAAGAAGCCTTGGATCAAGTTGACTTCTCTGTGCAGTACCAAGAGGAAGCTGAAGGTTTCAAGGACGCCACAGAGGTGCTTCGCGATGAGACACAGGCATTGCGTAATCTGTCTGAGGCAGATGAGCAAACTGCAACCCAACAGGCCACTATTTCCACTACAAAAGCGGGTGAAGCTGCTGGTAGTGCTGCGGCTGCGTTGGTTTCTGAAAATGCTGCAAGTGTTTCAGCGGGTGAAGCACTGGCCAGTAAGAATGAGGCAACGACCCAAGCAGGTCTAGCAACCACTAATGGCGCTGCGCAGGTTTCTCTAGCTGCTGGACAGGTTGCTCTGGCAACGACCCAAGCAGGTCTAGCAACCACCAACGGTGCCACACAGGTTTCTCTAGCTGCTGGGCAAGTTGCACTGGCAACAACTCAAGTGGGTCTTGCAACCACTAAAGCTTCAGACGCTTCAGGTTCTGCATCGACTGCATCTGGTCACGCTAATACAGCCACTACACAAGCTGGAATAGCTACAACCAAAGCTGGCGAGGCATCTACATCAGCAACAACAGCGACTACCAAGGCTGGTGAGGCATCTACTAGCGCCTCTGCTGCTGCTGGTTCTGCCACTGCTGCTGCTGACTCCGCTGCTGCTGCGGCTGCTGCCTTTGATTCCTTTGACGATAAGTATCTTGGAAGCAAAACTGGATACGCGGGTAGCGGCACAGGCC
>Ga0209279_10000316_pt1 | contig 32860 bp, 50 predicted proteins | sample CoawatmetaG00DNA_3_FD_187508 | JGI IMG/M metagenome (GOLD analysis project Ga0209279, IMG submission 187508) | Marine microbial communities from the West Antarctic Peninsula - Coastal water metaG006-DNA (SPAdes) (version 2) | ecosystem: Environmental > Aquatic > Marine > Coastal ...
ACAAAAAGCTTTGGCCCATGTTAAACGATGTGCAAAAACAGGTTGATTGGTATGGCGATAATCTCGACACCGATGATTGGAAAGTCATGTTCATGGCTAGCCTACATAAGCAGCGTTCTGTTCCAGGCATCGATGGTGGCTTTGTTGGTCTCTCTAAGCGAAGTAGTCGGCTGAACAAAGAAGAGTTCTCACAACTGATTGAGGTCATCTACGCCTTTGGATCTGAGCGCAATGTTGTATGGAGTGAGCCAGCTCTTCAACTGTATAGCGAGTACAAGCAAGCCGCGTGATAGACGAAGAGGCAAGAGCCAAAGCCATGAAGATGCTGGCAAACGGTCACACCTACGCCAACATTCAGCGAGTGACGGGCATTAAAAACGTCACGGCTAGAAGTTGGGATGTGAAGCGGATAGCTGGCATTACCTCACTAACCACATTGCGCGTAACAGCTAAACACGATAGCGGTGCGCTCTATGAGATAGCCGAGATTGGCGATGGATGGGATACAGCAATGGGTCTTGATCTTCTTCGGTACAAATTTACAGATTTCCCTAAATACTTTATTGGTGATTATGAATGAAAAATGCTGAGGCTTTACATATGGGTGATGTGGCTAGTCTTGGCTGCGTGGTATGTCGCAACCTTGGTCACGGTGAAAGTCCTGCCGAGATACACCATATACGCAAAGGGCAAGGTATGGGGCAACGAGCATCTAATTACGAAGTGATACCACTTTGCCCACCACATCACAGAATCGGTGGGTATGGGATTGCAGTACACGCTGGACAGGAGACTTGGGAGGCGGCTTTCGGGACAGAACTAACACTCTTAGAGCAAACTATTGACGATGTTAAATCACACAGAGGTCAAATCATTGGGCGTTAGTAAAGCAGAAGAATCACTGGCATTACAGATACGAGCGGTGAAGCTACCAGAGCCAGTAAGAGAGCATAAATTTCATGCAATCCGTAAGTGGCGTTTTGACTTCGCGTATCCTGATCACTTATTGGCTATCGAAGTAGAAGGTGGCGTATGGTCAGGAGGCCGTCATACAAGGGGTTCAGGCTTCACTAAAGACTGCGAGAAGTACAACGCTGCCTTGATGGATGGGTGGCGCGTGTATCGCTGTACGCCCGATATGATTAAGAGTGGAATTGTAGTGAAAGACATAGAAACTATATTGGGGAAAGTATGCAAATCGAACACATAGAAACAGGGGCTTTAATCCCTTATATAAACAACTCACGGACGCACTCAGACGAGCAAGTTTTGCAAGTGGCATCCAGCATCAAAGAGTTTGGATTCACTAACCCGATATTAATTGACGGTGATGGTGGGATTATAGCTGGTCATGGGCGGCTAATGGCAGCTAAGAAGTTAGGATTAGCTATGGTTCCTTGCATACGTCTATCCCATTTAACAGAGGCACAGCGCAAAGCCTATGTGATCGCAGATAACCAGTTAGCATTAAACAGTGGGTGGGACTTAGATTCTTTGCGTGTTGAAATTGAGCGTTTAGATGAGCTTGATTTTGATATGGAATTGCTAGGTTTTGATGCCGATGTTATTAGCAAATTGCTAGATATTGAGGCTGAACTACCCGAATTGCCAGATGGTGACAGAGACCCTTTTCAACAAAAGACATTTGTACTTCACGATGAACAAGTTGATTTAATAGATGATGCAATATTAAAAGCAAAAACAAGCCCTCAAATAGATACAGGGCTAAATGAAAATAGCAACGGCAATGCTATTGCTTGGATTTGTGAACAATGGTTAAAGGAGCAAAATGTCTAGTGCAAAAGATATAATTATAAAACCAATAAACATGGCTGCGGCACGATCAATAGTTAAAAAAATACACTATAGCGGCAAAGTTACAAATAGCCAACTTCATTTTGGTATTTTCTTAAATGGTAAACTTGAAGGCGCTTTACAGTTTGGGCCAAGTATAGATAAACGAAAAACAGCAGGTTTGGTTAAAGATTCACTATGGAGTGAATTTATAGAACTAAATCGTATGGCGTTAAGTGATGTGTTGCCAAAAAATAGTGAAAGCAGGGCTATAAGTATTTGCATTAAATTAATTAAAAAGCACTATCCTCAAATTAAATGGATTGTGAGTTTTAGTGATGGCGCTCAATGTGGTGATGGAACTATTTACAGAGCAAGTGGATTTTATTTAACTAGTATAAAAAAAAATACACAAATGCTTAGGATGCCAGATGGGACAATAACAGCTAAAAAATCTCTTGATTCGCATATAGTGAACGGAAAGTTTGGTGCTTTGGCTGCTAAAAAGGCTGGTGCTACGCCATTAGAAGGATACCAATTAAGGTATATTTATTTTATTGATAAATCATACAAAGAGAGGTTAACAGTGCCTATATTACCATTTTCTGATATTGACAAAAGAGGCGCTGGAATGTATAAAGGTATTAAGCGTGTGAAGCAGGCTACTGATGGGAACCACCCATCAAGCGGCGGGGCAGCACCGACCAACACGCTCCATCTTTCGGGGGTTCTCCCATGAAAGAAACCACCCCAAAAAAACCACCTAATAGACCACTATTCCAAATCAACTGGGATACTGTCGACTCTATGTGTGCGATTCAATGTACGGGCGAAGAGATTGCAGGGGTATTAGGTTGTAGTTATAACACTTTATTTAGAGCTTGCGAAAAGGAACATTCTTGTACTTTTGAGGAGTATTTCGACCAAAAGAAATCAAACGGCAGAATGAGCCTAAGACGTAAGCAATATTCAACCGCTATGGAGGGCAATCCAACCATGCTTGTATGGCTTGGTAAGAACTGGCTAGGACAGACTGACAAGATAGAAACAGCCATTACTAGCCTGCCTCCAATCGAAGTCGGACTCTATGCGGCTGACTAAAGCCCAATCTAAAGTGTTTAGTGACGATACAAGATTTCGCGTAGTGGTAGCAGGCAGACGTTTTGGAAAGACTCACTTGGCTATTGTCGAGCTAGTCAGGCAGGCACTACTAGGTAATGGTCGCCACTGTTGGTATGTGGCTCCAACGTACAAAGCCAGTAAGCAGATCGCATGGCTATTTCTATGTGACTTTATACCGAGAGAGTACATCGAAAAGAAGAATGAGAGTGAGCTATCAATACGGCTTCTTAATGGGTCGATCATAGCCCTTAAAGGTGCTGACAATCCCGATAGCTTGCGTGGTGTTGGCTTGAATTTCATTGTGCTGGATGAGTTCGCAGATATGAAGATCACGGCATGGACTGAGGTATTGCGTCCAACACTATCTGACAAGGAGGGCAGTGCGTTATTCATTGGATCACCCAAGGGACGTAATCACTTCTATGACTTATGGACTGATGGCATCGATGGGCGTGAGGAATGGTCTAGCTTTCAGTACACAACGCTTGATGGTGGCAATGTTCCTGAGAAAGAGATTGAGTCGGCAAGGCGTGACCTTGATGAGCGTACATTCAATCAAGAATATTTAGCCCAGTTCGTTAACTACTCAGGGATTATCTATTACAACTTTGAGCGTGAACAGTCGGTAAAGAAGTCAGATGCACATTCACTTTTGCCATTACACATCGGAGTCGATTTCAACATCAACCCTATGTCAGCCGTGGTGTTTACCCGTGAAAAGAATGAACTACATGCCGTTGATGAAATCGTTATACATGGGTCAAACACTGACGAAATGGCTGATGAAATACATCACCGCTACCCTAACCGACCAATCACTATCTACCCTGACCCAGCAGCACGACAACGCAAGACAAGCGCAGGCGGCAAGACGGATTTATCTATACTTGAAAACGCAGGGTTTACGGTACGAGTGAGGCCAGCACATACGCCAATCAGAGACAGAATAAACGCGGTTAATAGCCGACTAAAAACCACATCAGGAGAGCGGCATTTGCTTATTGATCCTAAATGTAAACACGTTATTAAAGGGCTTGAGAGACATACCTACAAAGAAGGAACTTCTCAACCTGACAAAGATTCGGGGTTTGACCACATGAATGACGCTCTTGGTTATTGTGTGGATTATTTATTTCCTGTGCGTAAAGACCGCGCAGAACGACAACCAACTAGGTGGACTTAATGAATATCAAAGAAACACACAAAGCGTATGATAAAAACGCCCCACATTGGCAGTTTTACTTACGCTCTTATCTAGGTGGTAACGATTACCGCGAAGGGGAATATTTGCTCAAGTATATTCTTGAAGATGAGAAAGAATACGCTAAACGCCTAGAACTAACGCCCATTGATAATCATTGCAAAAACGTGATCAATATTTACTCGTCATTCATTTGGCGATTGCCGCCCACTCGTAACTTCGGCAACTTAGTAGAAGATCAGGCGCTTAACTCATTCATTGAAGATGCTGACCTTGATGGACGAAGCCTAAACTCGTTTATGAGCGATGCTCAAATGTGGTCAGGTGTATACGGTCATGCTTGGATCATGATGGATAAGCCAGCCGTAACAGGCAACACTAAAGCTGATGAACTGGCCCAAGAAATTCGCCCATACCTCACACTTATTACGCCTGAAAACGTACTCGATTGGAACTATGAACGCGCTGCAAGTGGGCGCTATGAATTATCAATGCTCAAAATTCGTGAATGGATTAGTGGTGATAAATCATTCATCCGCATATGGGAAAAGGAAACCATTAAAGGTTATGAGGTTGAAGGTGATGAAGCTAAAATAGTCAGTTATGACGTTAACCCACTAGGCATCATTCCTGCGGTGTGTTTATACGGCAACCGTTCACCTATTCGCGGCATTGGTCACAGTGACATAACAGACGTTGCATTGATGCAAAAAGCTATTTACAACGAGCTATCTGAGATTGAGCAATTAATCCGCATTTCTAATCACCCAAGCCTTGTTAAGTCGGTAGACACTGACGCAGGCGCTGGCGCTGGTAGTGTGATCGAAGTCTCTGATACTGACTCAATTCAACCGTATCTACTTCAACCTAGTGGCGGCAACTTGGATGCTATACGCGCAACCATTACCGATAAGGTTGAGGCGATCAACCGCATGACTCACATGGGCGCTGTAAGGGCTACAGACGCACAAACCAAGTCAGGCGTTGCACTACAAACTGAGTTCCAACTACTGAACGCTAAACTATCTGAAAAGGCTGATTTACTTGAGCTTGCCGAGGAACAATTATGGAACTTGTTCGCATTATGGCAGGGCATTAACTCAGACATTACCGTTGATTACCCTGATACGTTTGATTTGCGTGATTACGGCACAGAACTTGAGTTCTTACAACGGGCTAAAGCATCAGGCGTTAACAGTTCCACATTCGGTAAGGGCGTTGATAAAGCCATTGCGGAGCTTGTTCTAGGTGACGAAGACTTAGCGCAAGCCACTGTTGAGATTGAAGCAGGCCGCACATTGGGTGAATTTGCAGAACCGAACCTAGCATTAGTGGGTAATCCATGAGCCAAGAGGCCATTAATCACGCTAACAACCTCACGGCTTTAGCTCAGTCTCATGGTCGTTTGATTGATGATGCGCTGATGGACTTAGAGCTTGAGGTGGCTAAGTTGATTGATGGTCTACCCACACAGGCTGGCGCATTGAATGACCTATCCGCAGCCATTGCTATTCGTAGGAATTTACGCGAAGCGATAGAAGCGAAGTTACTCAGACCATACAGCGATATGGTTGATGGGCTTGATGAAGTGGTGGCAGGCATTGCTCGACAGTATCAGTCGCAGCTAGTGGGCGGGTTATTACCAACCACTCAAGCCTCGGTGATTGCTGAACTAAAACGGCTCACTTTTAGTGGGTTTGAGGACATAGCCAGCGCCCATCTCGACACAATGGCAAGGCACGTTTATCAATCAACGCTAGTGGGTGAGGCTTCGACTGATTTGGTTCAACGCATACGCCACTCTATCAACGGTGTTTACATCAACGCCAACTCTGACGAGATCAATAAACTGGTTGAGTTCGTGCGTGAGAATAAAGACGACCCAGCCAAAGCTAAATCAGTAGAGCAGGCGGTGGCACGTTTACACACTGAGTACGCGGCAGATCGAACAGGTAACAACCTCAAGCGGTATGTTGGAGGTTACTCACATGATGCTTTGATGCAGTTCAGCTCAAACCTTAATTACAGCGTGGCTAAAGAACTAGGCGCTAAGAAGTGGTTGTATTTTGGTGGGCTGGTTGAAGATAGCCGAGCGTTTTGTCAGAAATACAGAGGCCGAGTATTTACCACTGAGGAAATCAACGACATTTGGGCTAATGAAGTTTGGGCAGGCAAAGCACAAGGCAACCCCTTCACAGTGCGAGGCGGCTACCGATGCCAACACCACTTTAGAGCGGAGTTTGACTAACCATGAAATACATTGATTTAGAAGACCCACAAACGGCTGAACGATATAACGAAGCCATTGCTGACTACACTGTTTTGTTCGGTGAGCACCCGCCAACGATTGAAGCGCCTATTCATTGGGACAGCTTAGAGTGGCTAGAATTGGTCGAGGATTGCATCTGCGAGGGTGAGCCTATGACATTAGATTATCAACAGGGAAATAACTATGAGTGATGCAGTAGAAGTAATGGAAGTAATCGAATCAACAGAACCAGAAAAGACGTTAACACAAGCCGAGGTCGATAAAATCGTTGCGGAGCGTGTGGGCAGAGAACGGCGCAAGTTTGAAAAGAAATACGAGGGCGTTGATGTTGACCAGTTCACTAAGTGGCAAGAGCAACAAGCAAACGCCGAAGTAGAACAAGCCACAGCAAAGGGCGAGTTCGAGAAAGTAATCAAAATGCAGGCTGAAAAGAAAGACGCTGAGATTGCCCGCTTGAGCAAGTTGGTCACGAATAACGAAGTCGATGGTGCTTTATTACGAGCCGCAGAAACAGGCCAAGCCGTAGCGCCAACTCAAGTTACTGAGTTATTGAAGGGTAAAGTGCGGTTAAGTGCCGAAGGACGCGCAGAAGTATTGGATAACGATGGAACTACTCGCTATGGTGACGATGGTTCTCCGTTGACAGTCAATCAATTAGTTAGCGAGTTCCTTACTACTAACCCTCACTTCGTCAAAGCCTCTTTAGGTGGGGCGGGATCAACAGGCGCGGTAGGTGGCAATACATCGAGGCTTAAATCGGTGGGTGATATGAATCCAGCAGAATACGCTGAACATCGTAGCAAGATTGGTCGTGGTAGAAATACAGGCGGTCATATCAAACCCAACTAAAAGCAAGGTGTATCCATTCGGTCACTTTGCATAAATTATTTGTAAGGTGACCAAAATGGCAGCATCAACTACTACTACATTAGACGACCTGTTCGCTAATATCATTAAAGAAGCGATTTTCGTATCGCAAGAAACTTCCCTTGTTCGTAACCTCGTTACTACTTATGACATTTCTGGCGAAGCTGGCAAAGTCGTTCAAGTTCCAGTTTACGGTGAGACTACCGCCTCGGCATTGACCGAAGGGTCGGATATGTCTAGCACTGCAATCTCAACCACTAGCAAGTCAATCACTGTATCAGAATCAGGCGTTCAAGCCTTGTTGACCGATATGGCTGCTAAATCTGCTATGGGTGACGTTGCTGGTGACTTAGGCCGCATCCTTGGCGAAGCCGTTGCTAAGAAGATGGATAAAGACCTTATTGCATTGTTCGCTGGTTTCAGCGCAGGCCAAGGTACAGCCGCACAGGAAATTACTGTTGCTGACATTGTTAAAGCTGCCGCAGTATTAAGCGCTAATAACGCTACAGGCACACCATCTGCTGTAATCCATCCGTACCAAGCGTACCAGTTGAAGTCTAACCTAACCAATGCTTTCGTTAACCCGAATGGCGGTGACCTACAGAACGAAGCCATGAGAACTGGGTTCGTTGCCAATATCGCAGGCGTTAACATCTATGAATCATCCAATATTCTTATTGATGGTTCTGGTGATGCTATCGGTGCATTGTTTACTCCAGCCGCACTAGGTTTAGCGATCAAGTGGGACATCAACATTGAACCTCAAAGGGACGCTAGTATGCGTGGTTTTGAGCTTAACGCTACTGCATGTTTCGGTGTGGGCGAGTTGGTTGACGCTTACGGTCAGAGTCTAACCTTTGACGCTGCCCTGTAAGGAGTAGTTCATGGCTATGAGTGCTGACAAAGACTTGTCGGCCATCTTACCTGACATTCTAACCCTTGGGATTAACTCATTTGTGAGTGAGCATTCCAAGGCAAAGACTGATCTTGTGCGTAGATTACGCAGGGATTGGTGGCCTAAAAAGGGTCTGTCAGGTGAGCTTAATGCCAGCCTACTCACTGAATCTCAGTTTGCCAAGTGTGCTGCTTATCTAGTGTTGTGGAAGTACGCAATACCGATGCTGGCTACATGGGATGAAGGAGATCGCTTTTATAAGATGATTTCCTTTTACAAGCTGCGCTTTGAAGAGGAGTGGGACGAGTTATTAATTGATGGGATTGAGTATGACGCAGACGACGATGGAGTTGTCACTGAATCAGAAAAACTACCCATCCATTTTGGCAGGTTGACACGCTAATGAATATCGGCATCACGATTAACACTTCTGCGGTAATGGCAGCTTTGAAAAAAGCGAGACCATCACCAAGGACGACTGAACGCGCTCTAGGTAGGGCCGCATCAGGACATATTTTAGATATGTTGAAACGTGTTGATAGTGGTGTCGGTCTTAATGGTCGCTTCAAGCCATACCATCCAAAGTATGCAGAATATCGAGCTAAAAAAGGTCGTGGTACAAATTCTGTAAATCTACAGTTCACAGGCAAAATGCTTGCGGGCGTTAAGTTAATGACTAAAAGCCCGTCAAAGGCTGTCATTGGATTTACTCAAGAAGTAGAGCGGAAAAAGGCGATTAGTAACCAACGCAAACGTCCTTGGTTCGGCGTGACTGACAGTGAGCAAGCGCAAATAACATCACGATTCAAGCGGGATATTTTCCGATGAGTGCGAGAGAAAATATTGCAGCTAACATTGTAACAGTCTTGGAACTAATGATTAACCCGATGTTAAAGAAGATCACTCGCCAGCCATTTGATTATGAGCGGCTTTCTAATGCGCAGTTTCCCGCAGTTTGGGTTCAGAGTGCAGAAGAAATTAGAGAAGATATGACGCTCAGTGGAAATAGAGAATCCACTATTAATTACCAAATTGTTGGCTTTGTTAAAGGAGTCAACATTGATACAGCACGAAACGAATTGATTGAAGGTATTGAAAACGCTCTGGACGTTGACCGCACAAGAGGCGGCTACGCTAAGGACACACAAATACTATCAGTAGATACAGATCAAGGCGCTACTGACCCAGTTGGCGGTATTACGTTAACGGCTCAAGTTCGTTATCAGTATATGAGAGGCGAATCCTAATGAAAATGTACAAAGGTAAATCATCCGTGATCGTTCACCCATCACAGATTGAGATCATGAAATCACGCGGTTGGTTAGAGCATAAGCCAACCGCAGCTAAACCAAAGAAAGTAATCACAACGGAGGCCGATAATGGCAACGCATAACGCATCACAGGGTTTAATCAAAGTCGGCTCTGACACACTAGGCGAATTAAAGTCGTTTAATTTCAGTGAGACCGCAGGGACGATTGAGACCACAAATCTATCGTCAACAGCTAAGACGTTCGCAGTCGGTCAAACCTCTTTTTCGGGTTCAGCCGAGGCTTTTTGGGATAACGATGATGCGTCTCAAACTGCTTTATCTAATGGCGCTATTGTCACGATGCATTTCTACCCAGAGGGCGCAACAACGGGCGATAAGTTTCGTTCTGGTACTTGTATCGTTTCCGAAGTGTCAACCAGTTTATCAACACAAGGAACGGTTGATGCGAGCTTCTCCTTCACGGGTTCAGGCGTTTTAACCGAAGCCACTGTTGCTTAAAAAGTTTAGCGGCTAGGGCTTCGGCCTGAAAAGCGTTTTCCCCGATGCGTTGCCGTTAATTCAATCGGGGGATTAACTAATTGGGGAATTATCCATGAGTAAAATTATAGATTCAGCGACAGTCCATTTCACCGAGCGTATGTCGAACATCCGTTCTCTTGTTGTTCCTGAATGGGATAGCACTGAAATCTTCTTTCGCCCTAGCATGAACTTTAAAGATCAAGGCATTGTTCTCAAGTTGCATGGTGATGGACTACCAGCCGAAGCAATTGTTATGACGCTCATTTTGAAAGCTATGGATAAAGATGGCTCTAAGATGTTCGTAAGAGCCGACAAGACTGAACTGTTACTTCGCGTTGATCCCGAAGTAGTGAGTCGAATTGTTAGTGATATGAGTGACGATGAGCCAACCGTTGAGGATGCAATAAAAAACTAAAACAGGATCATGATTTGCGTTTCGCAATGGTATTAGCGGAACACCTTCACAAAACGCTGGAGGAAATCATGGTCTTGAGTACCGATGAAATAATATTGTGGGCAGCTTTTTTGGAGTTAAAGAATGGCAAGTGAAAACGTCAATATAGTCATTAAAGCTGTTGATAAGACGAAGCGGTCTTTTCGTGCGGTGACTATGGGCCTGAACGCAATTAAGAAGGTTGCTTTTTCTATGCAATCCGCTTTGATTGCGGTTGGCGTTGCTGGCTTCGGCTACCTTGTTAAAAAGTCTATGGATGCCACTGATGCCCTCGGCAAGTTTGCTGACAAGGTTGGCATAGGAACGGCTGAATTAGGCGGTCTAAGACACGCAGCAGAATTAACAGGCGTTGCTACCAATACTCTTGATATGGGCCTTCAGCGGATGGTTAGGCGTGTCTCTGAGGCCGCTAGTGGTTCAGGTGAAGCTAAAGACGCTTTAATTGAGCTTGGCCTAAGTGCTAAAGCATTAAACGAACTCGCCCCTGACCAACAATTCCGAGCAATAGCAGATGCTATGGAAGGTGTTGCGGGTCAAGGTAACAAGGTTCGTTTAGCAATGCGTCTATTTGATACCGAGGGCGTGGCGTTAGTTAACACCCTGAAAGGCGGTAGTGCTGCATTAATCGAGATGGACAAAGAAGCCGAGCGTTTAGGTTTAAGGTTGAGTCGTGGTTTAGTTAAAGGCGTTGAACGTGCTAATACCGCTATCACCAACCTAACCAGTTTCCTTGGCGGGATGTTTACTCGGACTGTTGCAGAACTTGCTCCAGCAATTGAAACCATCACTAAGCAATTACAGGCTTGGTTTGAAATGAAAGTTTCAAGCGCAGGCGGTGCGGGTCAGCTTGCTAAAGATATGGCCATAAGTATCGTATCGGCAGCTAGGTCAATCGTGTCAGCGTTTGGATCAATCACTAATTCTATCATAGGTTTTAGTAACGCTATGGGTGGCGTTGAAAACATCTATGAGCGTATGTTTGGCGACAAGCAAACCGTTAGTCTCTTAGAAGAAAAGATTGCCAGCACCGTTATTCAAATGAAGATGCTGCAAGATATGAGCAAGGGTAATAAGCCTTTAATTGCCTCACAAGCGCCCATGATCGCTGAACTGGAATTATCACTTTCCACTATGCGTGAAATGATAGCGACAGGTGACATTCTTAAAACAAATCCAATCACGCCAAAAATAGACACTTCCAGTACGCTAGAAGCTCTTGATTTGGTGCTGGCTAAACTCGCAGAAGTCAGCACTAAGAACGGCATTGAAGACGTTACAAGTCGCGATACAGCTTTAATTGATTTAACAGCAATGACGAACAGCCAGTTGATTGATTTGCAAGATGGTTACGCAGCAATGGCTGAGGGTAAGGCTTTAGCTCATCAAAACAGAATGACCGAATTAACGCATCAATACCTATCCAAACAAAGCGCCATGCAGAAAGCCTCCAAGGTTAAAGGTTTTGACGATCTTCAAGATGAAGGTAAAGAAACTCTTAAAGTATTGAGCGGTCATTACAAAACAGCGTTCGCACTTAATAAGGCGTTTGCTCTTAAAGACGCTCTAGTTAATACATACAAGGCAGTTTCATTAGCACTAGCTTCGGCCCCATTCCCGATTAACCTCGGCTTAGGTGCTTTAGCGTTAGTTAACGGCATGGCTCAAGTCTCCGCTATCCGAAGCACTCAGTTCCGTGAAAAGGGCGGGCCTATGAGTGCGGGCAATCCATATATTGTTGGAGAGCGCGGGCCTGAACTTATTGTTCCTAACCACGCCTCAAACGTAGTGCCAAACGATCAATTAGCGGGCGGCAATTACACCATCAATATCTCAGCTAACGACACAGCAGGCTTTGACCAGCTACTAATGAAGCGTAGGGGAACAATCATGAGCCTTATTAATCAGTCGTTGAATGAGCGCGGGAGGCCAGCATTAGCATGACCTATCCAACCACACCAACATTCAATGCGCTAAAAGTAGGCTCAGAAAGTCCGACGCTATTTTCTAAAGCGGTCAATGGTCGCACTCAAAGCCGAAAGATTGGCGGTCAATCCTGGTCGTTTACGGCTGGCTATGCGCCAATGACTCAGGCTGAGTTTAAACCTGTGTGGGCGTATTTAATCGCTAGAAAAGGCAGGCATGGCGTATTTACTGTAGTACCTCCTGTAATCTCTTCTACGAGTGGAACTGGCACAGGCACAGTAACGTGTACAACAGCAGCGATAGGCGCAGTAGCGGTCACTGTAGCGGGTCTTACGGGTACTCTAAAGACAGGGGACTTCGTTAAGTTCGCAAACCATACAAAAGTTTATATGTTGACCGCAGATCGTGATGGAGCTGGGGCAATTGCCATTGAGCCACCACTCACATCTGCACTCGCATCAAACGAACAAATGACTTACAACGATGTGCCTTTCACTGTTCGCCTAGATAACGATTTGGTTGAGTTTAATATCGGTGGAAGCCCACTGTATAAGATTCGTGAAGTCGATTTCGTGGAGGCGTTATGAGTCGTGGTATTCATGCTGACGTAATCACTGAGCTTGCCAAAGATTCGTTTAATACGGCTCATTTATTGCAGATAGATTTTGCAACCCCGATTTATTTAACTGAGTCGCTTTACTCTATTACGCATGGTGGAAACACTTACGACTCAAGCAGTCATTTTATGAGCCTTTCAGATATTTCAGAAGCCTCAGACATTCAGTTGGGTAGCGTGTCAATCGGTCTAAGCGGTGTAAGCCAAGAATATATTGCCATTCTCTTGGGTCAGACTTACATAGACAGGCGTGTAGTTATAAGCCGAGTTGTTCTATCCGATGCAAATACCATCATAGGAAATCCGATTGTAATTTATGATGGTCGAACTCAGTCTTTTTCAATCAAAGATGGGTCAAATTCCAGCAACATTAATCTGATTGCATCTAGTCACTGGGCCGATTTTGAGAAAAAGTCAGGCCGTAGAACCAACAGCAACAGTCAAAAAATCCATTTTTCCGCAGATAAGGGCTTTGAGTTCGCGCCCAATACAATGCGTGATCTAAAGTGGGGCCGCGCATAATGGGACTTTTTAGCTTTGTTGGCGACATTATTGATTTTGTTGGTGATATAGGCCAAACAATAATCGACATTACTGTTGATGCTCTTGGTGATGTGGTTGGTTGGCTTGTCAATATTCCCTCAATGGATGATTTAGAGGCGAAATACAAAGGCACATTAGTCAACAAACAATCAAACATTTCAGCCCGTCCTATTATATATGGGCAGAGAAAAGTAGGCGGCACTCGCGTATTTATGGCAACGAGTGGGGACGATAATACCTATCTCTACATCGTGCTTGATTTGTGCGAGGGCGAAATTCACAGTATTGGTGATATTTATATTAACGATGTTATTAGCACTGATAGTAAATTCTCAGGCTTAGTGACAATCAACAAGTATTTAGGCACTGATAGCCAAGCTGTAGACCCTATGCTTTTGGCTGCTTCAATTGGCTGGACTTCTGCCCACAAACTATCTGGCGTGGCTTATTTGGCAGTTAGATTAAAATGGGATCAAGAGACATTCAGCGGCATCCCAACCATTCATGCAGTGGTGCAGGGAAAAAAGGTTTACGACCCGCGCACCAGCGCAACAGCAACAGTGGCGTTAAGCAGTAATCCAGCACTATGCCTACGAGATTATTTGACCAATTCTCGTTACGGCAAAGGCTTGGCAGCTTCATTCATTGACGATACCTTATTTAATGCGGCTGCAAATAAATGTGATGTGCTAGTAACTTCACACTCTGGCGGCAGCGGTACTCAAAAGATATTTGAATGTAATGGTGTAATCGACACTGAAAACACTGTTTTAATAAACGCTAAAAATTTGCTTTCATCCATGCGTGGTTTGATGCTTTACAGACAGGGATTGTACGGCCTAGTTATTGAAGACGAAGGTAGTTCGACATTCAGCTTTGATGAGTCACATATCATTGGTGGTTTAAGCATCCAAAGCGAAAGCAAAAAGACAAAATTCAATCGTATAATAGCCACCTTTCCCAACCCTGATGCTAACTGGCAGATGGATCAAATTGAATACCCAGTGGCAGGCAGTTCAGAAGAAGCAGGCTATCTAACAGAAGATGGCGGCATTGAGTTAGTTAAGCAGATCGACCTACCAACAACGACCAATATATACACAGCTAGAGACATTGCCGAGATAGCCCTAAAGCGTTCACGAAACGGATTAATTGTTAGCTTTACCGCAACAAGTGAAGCGTTGAGCGTGAGTGTGGGCGATATAGTTAGCATCACAAATAGCACCCCAGCTTGGTCGGCTAAACCCTTCCGAGTGCTTAAACTTAGCCTTAACTCCGATGGTACGGTTAGCCTTACGTTAATCGAGCATCAAGATAGCATCTACCCGTGGTCTACTAAGACCGAAGCGGACAATATCCCTGATACTAACTTACCTAATCCTTTCAGCGTAGTAGCGCCTACCAGTTTGGCAATTAGCACAGGAGCAACGCACTATCTACTTCAAACAGATGGGGCAATGCTTGTTCGCGCTAACGTGACTTGGACTGCGAGTGTAGATCAGTTTGTTACTCAATATGTAGTGCAATGGAAATACGCCTCAGACTCAGTTTACGCAAACGATGTTACGACTTCTGCCGCCACCGCTTATATCTCAGGCTTTAAGACAGGCGAAAGTATAGATGTGCGCGTTAAGGCTGTATCTGCTTTAGGTGTGTCAAGCGCATGGTTGATTGTATCAGGGACATCCGTGACGGCTTATGCTACGGCTCCAGCACTACCCACAGGATTTACAGCTACAGCAAAGCAAGGCGCTATTGAGCTAAATTGGACAAACCCAGCAGATGTTGATTTTGCTTATATAGAAATCAATCGTCATACAAGCAACAGCCAAGGCGCATCAAGCCTATTCGTAAAGACAAGCAACACCACTATTATTGACCAAGTGGGTGAATCCACCACTCGCTACTATTGGGCTAGAGCGTTCAACCGATCAGGTATATCAAGCGCGTGGACTTCTGTAGCTTACGCCACCTCGACAAGCTATCCCGTAGTAGACCCCACAATGACGCACACTGGTTTAGTGTATTACGCCAGCAACCAAGCCAGCGCACCCGCTACACCAAGCGCCTCAAGCTACAGTTTTGCAACGGGAGCTATAACAGGCTTAACGTCTGGCTGGAGTATCACGCCACCTGTATTAAACATTGGTCAAACTGGAAAGTATTGGTCGAGTCGTTGGGCGGTTGAAGAAACCACAAGCGGTGGCGGTACAGGCACACCCACATTCCAAACAGCCGTAGCTCAGTTCACCTTTGATGGTGTGGTGACGTTTTCAAACTCAACTACATTAACGGATGGAAGTAATAGTATAAATGCGACCAGTTTTGATGCAGCAGGCGCAGCAGCAGCAGCACAAGCCGCCTCGGACGCAGTTGGTTCTGCAACACAAGCACGAATAGATGCTATAGCAGCAGCAGCAACCGATGCTAGCACCAAGAAAACAGAAGCAATCGCTGCGGCAAATTTAACACTTTCTCAAACGCTAGCAAGTAAGGTTTACGCTCCAAGCACCACTGAAATCAATGGCGCATTTATTAAAACGGGAACTATTCAAGCCGCCTCAATTATTGCTGGCACGATCACTGGTTGGACGTTCAACGGCGGCACTATGGCCATCGGAACAGGTAATACACCAAGTTTTAAGGCTTTTGAGGTTAATGCGGCTGGCGCGGTTTGGACTGATGGAATCATTGGTGGCATTTTTAGCGGCAGCAACTTAAACGTCAGCACAGCGCCAGCGATAACAGGTGTTACACGACAAGCACATCCTGCTCTTTTTGGTCAAGTGCCCTCAAATCATGCGTCAACTAGTGCTCATGGCATTAGAGGGACAAATTTTTACGCAGTAGGCACCAGGGTACAGACGTCTGGCCTTATCGGTGCTGCAAACGGGTTCGACTTTTATGCTGAAGGGGCTGGCTCAAACTATGGCCCTTTCACTGGCGCACATGATTGTCTTGTCGCGAATGATGAAACAGTTTCTATTGGAGATTTAGTGGTGGACCTTTCTTGTATCGCTAGGCGTGGTTTGTCTAACACACTTTTTTCTGTAGAGACTTCAAGCTCTGCAAATCAAGCAGCAGTGTTGGGCGTGATCGTAGCAAATAACGGCTTTTTATCAGACCGACAGCCAGCCGCTTTTATTGAAGAAATGACAAAGGATGGAATTGTTATGTCCTCAGATTATGAATCCGCTAAAAATAACTATCAGCTTATGGCGGTTAACGCCGTTGGCGAAGGTCAAATAAATCTTGTCGGTGAAGCGGGCAATTTAGCCGCTGGCGATTTAATTGTGGCGAGTTCAACAGCAGGAAAAGGCATGAAACAAGCCGATGATTTTGTCAGAAGTTATACCGTTGCGCGGGTGCGCGAATCAGTTTCTTTTAGCTCACCTAGCGAAGAAAAGCTAGTCGCTTGTATTTATATGTGCGGCTAAAATTTAGTTATTAATAGAAAGGAAATACCATGAGTGAATTATCAAACTTCTTAGAAGATAAGTTTTTGGATGTAACCCTTAAAGGTGGTACTGCTTACAATGTAAGTACGCCTCACCTAGCTTTATTTATTACCGACCCAACTGATGCGGGTTCTGGTACTGAATGCAGTTGGTCAGGCTATGCGCGTCAAACTATGGCGTTTGGCACAATCAGCGGTGGCAGTGTTACAACATCAAGTGAAATTACATTTCCACCCGTTGCTGGTTCAGATGTAACCATCACCCATATTGGTGTTTATGATGCGTTAACTAACGGGAATCTCCTGTACCACACAAGCCTCGATAGTTCAAAAGTGCTAGCGGCAACCGACACCATGAGTGTGGCTGCTGGCGGTGTTTCGGTAACACTAAGCTAGTATGAACTTCGCCTCTCTCAATAGTTTTTCATTAGGAGGATACCCTCAGCTTTCGCAGTATTTAACTGCGAGTGTTGAGTGTGTTTGTACTGTTTCAACCGTGGGGAGGCGTGTAAGAAGTTTAGAAGCATCCGTTGATTGTAATGGAGTAGTTCAAGCAAATGCGGTAAGGGTAGCTAATCCAACGGCTCAAGTTACAGCCTCGGCTAGTGCGTCCTCCACCGCTATTAGATTAGTCTCGTTCAACTCAGCCGTTAACGGGTCAGCGTCTACTAGCGCACAAGCTAAACGTACAGCTTGGGCTTCTGGTGGGGTTGTATCAAGTGCCGCATTATCGGCAGTAGGTAGTAATGCAACGACATTATCTGCTTCGATTAATGTAACGGGCGCAACACTTACTATTGCAATTCGCAGCGCAGAGGCTTTGGCATCAATTAGTGTCTCAGCTTCTGTCAGCGCGATAGCTCATAAATCTAAACCGATAGTAGGCCATTTTAATGGTTCTACTAATGTTACAGCAGCGGCAAATCGAATTGTAAACGCTAGCGCAGATGTAAGCTCATCAACAGATTTGAAAGTTTCAGTACCCCAGTTTCTTTCTGCAAGTGGTTCCATATCTAGTAGCGCATCAGTCCAAGTGGCTGGCACTAAGATTGTCACTACACAAGGTTCTATAAACGGCAGCTTATCGACACAAGCGGTAGGCATACGAGTAGCGGTTGCACAAGGTTCTATATCTGGAAGTGATGCTGTAGTAGAAGCGGCATCTTTGAAGACGTTGACTTTACTAAGTGATGTAACCGCAAACGCGACAGTAGATGTATCAGCCAAGAAGACAGTCTACACGCAAAGCTCTATAACGAGCGTTGCAGAAGTTCAGACGATTGGCACAAAGGTTGTCTCTATTTCTGGTTCTGCAACAGGTAACGCATCTGCTCAATCTGTTGGCGTTAGAGGTGCTAATATTAATGGACAAGTTTTTGTTGTTGGAAGTGTAGCAGCAAACTCTATCCGAGGCGTAATTGGTGATGCTTCTATTTATGCGTCTGCTTCCTCAACAGCAATAAGCTATAGAAACAGACTAATAAGCGGCTCTATAACAGCGACAGGAATATCAGTTGTTGGCGCTGCATACGTTAATATTTGGAGCGTTGCACCAATCCATAGGAAGGTCGTAGTAGGGTTGGAACATAGAACCGTAATAGGATAGTTCCATTTGAAAATACAACGCATAAATTTGAATTTAGAAGGCCGCAAATAATGGACGTTTTCGTTAAACAACCCGCAGACACACTCGATTATGGTGTCAATTTAGTAAAGTGGTTAGCAAAGGACGATACGGTAAGCGGGGCAACAGCTACCGTTTCACCATCTGGTCTAACTATTGCTGTTACACAAACAACAAGCACTGAGCCGAAAATATGGGCTAGTGGTGGCGTTGATGGTACTGAATACCAAATCACGTTAACCGTAGTGACTACAGGCGGCAGAACAAAAGAATTTGAGTTTAAAATTGTAACTTTGGAACAATAAAATGAGCTTCGTTAATAATGTAAATTCAACACTCAACGCCAGCGCAACATCCAGTGCGACTAGCCTGCAAATTGTTAAAGCCGTTAGTCCGTATAACGACCCGCCAGCAAGCGGAAAGATTACGCTAATGGATAGTTTGAGTAGCCCGACTAAGATTGAGATTATCGCTTATACAGGCCGCACAGATAACACGACTTATTGGACGCTTACTGGTTGCACTAGAGCCTCAGAATCGACTACAGCCTCATCGTGGACCGCAGGCGATAACGCCATTCAAGCATTTACAGCGGGTGATGCGGCAGAAATGCTCACCTCAATAAATAACGATGATTGGGTAGGTACTGACCTAGCAATAGATAACGGTGGCACAGGTGCTTCTAGCGCCTCTGCTGCTCGTAACAATTTAGGTGTAGAGATCGGTGTTGATGTGCTATCCCCTACAGGCGATGGCTCAAGTCTAACAGGCATTAGCTCATCTCCAATTATTAAGCCAACAATTACCAGCCCAACAACAGGGGCAACGGGTACAGCAGTAGCTATTAATATTACAGGTAGTGGTTATGCTACTACTGCCCTATTCTCAGGCGCTCACGCTAGTTCTGTACTAGAGATAGCAAGTGATTCAGGGTTCGTAACTATTGTTGAAACAGAAACATCGGGATTAGAGAGCCTTACTACTAGCTCACTATTGCGACTCACTCAATACTTCGCTCGATTAAAGTACATCAGTGATAATCATAGTTCAGAGTGGAGTGACACTGTTAGCTTTACAACAATGCAGGCGGGTATAACAACCCCAAGCATTACATCCCCTGCAAACTCAGCAATAGATTTGCTACAAAAAGTAGACGTAACAACCTCTGCATTCTCAGGATTTGGACACGCAGAAACGCACCTAAGTACAGATTGGCAGATAGCTACTGATGCAGGATTTTCAACTGTAATAACATCCAGTATTTCTGATTTATCAAATTTAGTGGCATGGACATCTGACAATCTGCAAGTTTCAACAGTGTATTACATTCGGGCTAGGTACAAATCTACCAGCTTTACCTCTGAGTATAGCGCAACAGTCAGCTTTACCACTAAGTCTGAATTTACAGCACCTATTGGCACTACAGGCGCACTTGGTTTTTCAGTTGCACCCTGTTCAGAAAACTTTGCGTCACTTGGCTTATCTGCATTATCAGGAACAAGTACAGCAGGGCATGACGAATACGGCAACTATCAACACACTAACGGCTCAATCGTTTGCTGGATGCCAAAAGGCTACTATCGAGTGGGCAATAGTTCAGCAGCTAAATTCTCAACCTACGGCGCTAACACGCTAGAGATTGTTGGCACAGACACCTATGCCACCGAAGCCTTAGCTAATGTTGATGGGTTTGTTTTACATCGTGTATTCATTGACGGCGGTGCTGAAAAAGCAGGCGTATTTGTAGATAAATACAGAAACTCTAAGAGCGCCTCAAACGCCAATATTGCGGTCTCTGTTAAAAATGGCAACCCAATAAGCTTGACTAAAAACTTAGGCTACACACCATCTTCTACCATGACAGGCTGTACTGGAATCTTCGCCGATGCCATCACGCTGGCTAGAGCGCGTGGCGCAGGCTGGAATAGCCAAAGCATATTTGTAACGGGCTGGTTGATGATGGTGTCAGTTGCTCAAGGCCAAAATGCAGCGAATACAACAAACGTGGCTTGGTACGACAGTGGATTAACCACTAACTTTCCGAAGGGCGCTAATAACTCGTCTTTGCGAGATGTTAACGACACAAGCGTATTGTACACAGCCTCGCCAGATGAAGCAGAAAAGGGCTTAACAGGTTCAGGCGTTCCCTTTGCTAAAACCACGCACAATGGTGCAAACAATGGCGTTGCTGATGTGAACGGTTTGATGTATGAGGCTTTGATTGGCTACACAAACTATGGCGCAAACGCTACAGACACCGCTGACAATACTACCACCACAGCTTACCTGCTAAAAACCACTACAGCTCTGAAAGACTTAACGGCAGGCTGGAATGGGGCAACGGATGCGTTTGGTGTGGCGGGAACTTTAGCTACACGCTATGACGCTATCACTGTGCCTATTAGTGTTAATACGACTGGATGGATTTACTGGGGTAGCGGCACAAATGCAGTGTTTGACTCTGTAGCTACAGGCGTAGGGCGTGATTTGTGTGGTTTCTTACCGAAAGATAATAATGCTTATGATGCAACGGGCATCAATATGTTAGGTAATGACGGAGCGTATAAAACGAACCGAGCAAACTTGATGCCGCTTGCTTGTGGCCATTGGGGCAACGTTGCGCTAGCGGGCGTTGGCTTTCGCTTTTTTGCAAACGTTCGCTCGACTGACAACAAGCGTGCTGGCTTTCGGGGCGTGGCCTATGTCTAGTCACTTTGTAGGTGCGGCGATAGCCGTACTGTAAACAATATGATTAGCGTTACATCAATAATGGGCAACGCTAAACGAACAGCAACCTATTCATATTTTAAATACAAGTTAGGAGAGCATTATGCACTACAAGTATAGGGAAGTTTCAACAGTAGGTCCGTTCGGCACATCGCTAACATCCCGCTGTGATGATGCACTAATGCTCGGCAAAATTGGGGAGTTCAGTTATTTGTACTCACTATTGCCCGTTGATCTAACTGCCCAGTTTCCAGAAATTGAGATGCAAGAAGTCACACTAACGGCTGATGAGTTAGCAGCGCTTAAAAGCAACGCAACATTACAGTTATACAAAAACTCAGCACGAGACAAGATCCGCAAGATCAAATCACTGGAAGATGATCTAACTGATCTGAAACAGATTGTGCAGTTTATATCACGCGGATTATCAAGCATCTGGGTAACGCTACCCGCAACTGCCAAAAGTGCAAACCCGTATAAAACCATCTTTGACGATTTCACACTCGCGCTAACTGGTATGGAATTGCGAGTTGATTTAGAAGCAGATGCCTCAACAACAATTACTAAGATTCTCTCTGATGAGGTTTTATTCGCAGCAATCGCTAAAGAAGAATATTTAGATAAATTCCATGACGCATCTGAAAGTAACATATAAGGAATAATAAGCATGAAATTATTACTAATCCCAGCAATCATTCTATTATCTGGCTGTGCCAGTGACGGTGACGTTGCACTTGATAAAAGTGTAGTTGAAGCTCAATTGGCTCAAAAGTCTCTACCTACATTTAGTATAACGTGCGTTACGGGGTGTGTCGCTGAGTACAACGACCCTAGTAAATCAGGTATCACACTACCTAAACGAACTAACGGTGCAGATGTAGCTATCTCAGCACTCGGTGTAGTGTCGGGCGCAATAGTTCCTGTAATCGCTGGTAAGGTTCTAGCAACCGCATTTAACGCGGCTGGCAATAAAGATTCGTATAACCAGACTGCAACGCCTACTGTTGTTAACCCTGTTGTAATAAAAGCAGACGCACCAGTTGTTGTTAACCCTGTTGTTGTTCCAGCTACGCCTCCAGTTATTGTTAATCCAGTGATTGTGCCAGCAGTACCCGTTGTACCCGTTGCTGAATAACTACATACATTAAAACTTAGGTAAGGAATAAGAATGGAATCCAGCGCACGTTTTGACAGGCTTGAGGATAAGATCGATAAGCTCACCGATGCAATGTCACTACTAATTAAACATGGCACTAAAATAGAAACTTTAGAAGCCCACAACAACACCCAAGACACGCGCCTAAATAAGCACAGTAGCGAGATTGATGAAAACAAAATTGCAATCGTTTTGCAGGGTAAAACCAGCAGCTCAAACGAGTGGTTTGTTCGTATTCTGATTGCAGCCTTAGTCTCTGCTGCGGCCTTTATATTAAGGAGCTAGTCATGGATTTAGAGAGTTTGAAGCAGTTCGCAACAGAACGTCAGGGTCAGATTATTGACGCTGTTATAAAATACGGCAATCAATCTTTAGCATCAAAAGCTCTAAAAATTAATCTAAGAACGCTAACGCGCTCACTAAAAAGAGTTACAGATCGTGCCTCAAGACAAGGATGGTCGCCAGAGCATGATTACACTCACCCCGTCCCATCTACCCATCAGGCGCTAGGAGTGTCAACCTACTACGACCTTCAAACAGGGGAACCACTGCGTCAGTGGGTTAAAAGTTCACTCAGAAAAGAGAGCCTTGTGGCTGACTTGCAGGGCGTGGCAGACGGTTTAAGCCAAGAGTTAACCAAGTACAAGCCTTTACCATTCACGCCTGACAAGGGCGTTAAAGAGCGACTAGCTACCGTAATAATCGGGGATGCTCACATAGGAATGTTGGTTAAGCGGAATTACGGTGGAGGTGATTGGGATTTATCCATTGCAGAAAAGGTGACGTTGCAGGCCATTAAGCAACTCATAACTAACTGCGGTAAAGGCACTGAGTTTTTGCTTTTAAACGTGGGTGACTTTTTACATTGCAATACCCCCAATATCACTGCCGCAGGGACGAGCCTTGATAGCTCAGGTCATTGGATTGATTCGGTTGAGTCAGCCGTTAGAATCTATCGACAAGCCGTTGATTGGGCCTTAGAACTGAATCAGAAAGTAACTCTCTTAAATACCCGTGGCAATCACGATGAAGACCTAAGCATGGTCGTAAACTCTATGTTATCCGTCTTTTATGAAGATCAACCCAGAGTGTGCGTTTTAAATAATACGTCCAAATTCATGCACTACCAATACCACCGCGTACTTCTGACAAGTCACCACGGAGACAAGGGCATTAAACATCAGCGCATCTATGAATATTTCACAAGGAACCATGCCAAGCTATGGGGTGAGACCACGGCTAGATATTGTCACCTCGGCCACATACACCACAAACAGCAGTCCGAGGTGGGCGGGGCTATGTTGTTTGAAAGCTGGAACAGCCTCGCAGCCGTTGACGAATACCACCACCAAGCGGGTTACGGTTCAGGACGTTCAATGTCTGCCGTGATCTACGACCCAGTGTGGGGAGAAACCCAAAGATTTAGAGTAGGTATAACTCAGTTATACGATGAGTGCGCGTGACCATGATTATTGAAATGCTTCGGAAACATGAGGGCGTGGAGACTCACGCTTATGTAGATACAGTTGGTAAGACCACGATAGGTGTAGGCCGTAATATCGACCCTAAAGGCGGCTTAGGCTTGTCTAGTGACGAGATCAACTACCTATTAGCCAATGACGTTAAGCGCGTTAATGCCGAGCTTGTAGCAGCGTTTAGTTGGTATAGGACGCTAGGCACTGCTCGCAAAGATGCCATTATGGATATGTGTTTTAACATGGGTTTGCCTCGCTTCAAGAAGTTTAAGAAAGCACTGGCAGGAATGGCTAAGGGTGATTACAAAACAGCAGCGATAGAGTTCCTTGATAGTCGGTGGGCTAACCAAGTAGGCCAAAGGGCTATCACGGTCACGGACATTATCAGATCAGGAAAGTATTGATATGGGCTGGCTTTCAAGTTTAATAGGTGGCGGCAGCGTAGTAGAACCTATTGTTGCTGTGGGCAATATCATAGATCAGATATTTACCAGTGATCATGAACGTGAGCAAGCGGCTATCATTAAGCAGCGTTTGGCTATGCAGCCCGCTTTACTGCAAGCTGAGATCAGCAAGGTTCAAGCAGGCCATAGATCAACATTCGTAGCAGGGGCCAGACCGTTCCTTATGTGGGTATGTGGATTCGGGTTCCTATTTGCATTTGTGATCAACCCTATTCTCCAATGGCTTGCACCAGAACTTGGTTCGCCTGAACTACCCCTAGAAGCAATGATGGAACTCACCCTGGCTATGCTAGGTTTAGCAGGATTACGAACAGTAGAAAAAGTTAAAGGTCTTTCTAGATAATTAGCGGGGAATCTAGTCGCCCCATCTATCTTTATGTTTAATCGCTTCTGAATCTATCTTATCAGCGTAATCTCTTAATAGTTTTGTGATTCTGTGAGAACCTTCACCATAGTCATTTGGAATACTATCTAAAACGGTTTGTCTAAGTAGGTCTTCTAATTTCATTATAAAAACATTACCTGCCTCACAGTTATGATTTTGGCAGAAATCACCCTCTCGCAATACAAAACCAATGGTAGGATCTTCTGATCCAGTAAACCCGCTAGTCAAATCAAAATCAAAATCAGGGTGTGTTGAACCGCATTCTGTACATTTTGGAAAAGTCATTATTTATTACTCTTTATTTATCAGCCGCATCATTTAACGCATCAGTAACCCACTCGGCCAGCTTCTTACCTTTAGCAGCGTGAACCCATGCCGCCTTTTCTTGTGGGGTGCAGCGTATCTCAAGGCGTGATGATTTGGTCACTTCTTTGGCGGCGTTCTTCTGGCCTGTCATGCCATGTTGTTCAATCATTATTCACTTCCAGTTCCTTAACTAACGCTGGCATCACGTCCCACCTCTTTCTTTGCCCTAGCGATTTCAATTTCTGTAAGCCTAGCAGTAAATTCTTCAACCATTACTAAAGCTAGGCTAACTTGGTTATCTGTTACGGCTGTTGGGAGCAGCCTAAGTGCGGCGCAAAATACCTCATAGTTGTTGGTTGGTTGGTTCGTTCATGTGATTCTCCAGTGGGGCCGAAGCCCCTATTATTATATTTATAAATTAGCGATTCTTTCTTTTGCAATTTTATACGTAGCCTTACAAGCAATCTCAAATGAAGGGTATGATTTATCAAACCCGCTATTTCCAAATCGTACAAAATGACTTTTTTCCATATAGCCTTTTTGAACGCCTCCGTAAATATCACCAAAATTATCTTCATAAGCTAAAGCCTCGTATGCAATGGGACGGGCATTTTTATCAATCTTATTAGATAAAACTACTTGGCTAAATCTATTGTTGTCAGTCATTGGGTGCGCCTTTTATTTATTAATTTACTTAACCTATAACTATATTGTACGTACAACTAGAAAGGATGTAAAGGGTTTAGGAAAATAAATAAAAATAGTATTAAATTTCGATATCCGGTTGTCTTGGAAATTGTTTACAACTATATTCCTTCCGTTCCGAATATACAGTGGTCGTAAATTATAAAAGTGAGTTATTACAGGCTAAATAATTCTAATTTTATTCGGATATACTGCGTTAAGTCTTTGTTTTATATCAATAATGAATCAGATTGCAAATCCGCTAACCCCGGTTCGATTCCGGGTTCGGCCTCCATTCTCACGCTGCTTACAGCGATAGTGCATACTAACTTCCGAATAGGTCCGAATAAAGTTCCGAATATACAGTGGTGTATATCCGTACAGTTAGGGCTTTATTTAAGGGTTGGAGTGACTTTAATTTTTCGGTTATAGTTTTGAGCTTGCGCTTCCGTTTTATGACCTGAGAACTCTTGCAAGTTTCCTTCGTAGTCTGACATTGATTTGGCTTTAATGTCGTGGAAAGTAAAATTGTTGTTCCACTCCCCAGCATAATTTAATTTAGCCTCCGCTCTTGCCTTGTCATACCAGTTTCTTAATGTGCCTTGTGCTGGATGATTACCTTTCTTATCGCAAAATACATATTTAAAACTGGTTACTTTTGAAACAGAAAGCGCAAGATCAACAGCAGCCCTTAAACGTGGGTTCCACGCCTTAATCTGTTTTGCCCCTGTCTTGCCTTGTTCGATGTAAATACCTTCTTTGCGTAACTGGCTTCGCTCCAGACTCCATACGTCTGCTTGCCTCGCTGCACAGCAATAGCTTATTTCCATAGCTGCGGCACACAGTACCCATTTAACCATTGCTTCCGCTAACACAGCGTTATATTCCCAATTCTCAATATAACGATCACGATGCGGTTCTGGAAACTTTCTTACACCCTTAGCAGGATTGTCGTTCACCTTGCCATTTTCATAAGCCCAACTGAATACTGCGCTTAAAAAAGAGTGTTCACGGTTAGCTTGCACCTTGGCTTTCTCTGCGCGTATATCCATGTATTGACGGATATGCTTCGGCTTGATGCGGTGGCGGTTTGTCTTACCAAAAACAATTAAAACTCTAACAGAATATTCTTCATAGTCAATTCTGGTTCTAGTAGAGAGCCGCTTGTAATTAGCTCCAGCAAAATACTCACGCACAAGCTGAGAAAAATCGCCTGTCTTTTCGCTATGAACAGAAACCGCTTCATAATAATTAGCCATAATAATAGCTTTATCAGTAGTCAGCGATCCAAGTCGAACACAGCCGCCAGACTTAGGGCGATACTCAAAAGCAGCCTTTCCTAGATAGCATCTGATCGGAAGCCAATCGGGGCCATTTATACGCTTTCGTGGTGACATTACTAACCCATCCGTGAAAAGTCTGGTTCATTATGAACTGAATCTACATTAAATCGCAAATGAGTGGGGTGGTTAAAGCTGTACCAAGTTACGTGCGGGCAACCATTGCGGTCTTTCATGTAGAATATGCCGTGGTCAGATAAAACTTGGCACTGTTTTTTGTGGGCGGTAAACCCCGTTACAGTCGCCAAATCAATGATGCTCATTAACTGGCTTTCAGACATTCGCTTATCCTTTCTTCCAAAGCCGTAATTTTTTCACGGTAATAATCGGTAAACTGGGGGTTAGATTTGATCGCCTCTTCATACATCGCCACCTCATTATTCAGTGGCGATATAGCGATCTTTTGCTTTAATGTTAAATTCATCACTTGTATCGGCAATCCCATTCTTCTACTACGCAACTGGGGGATACGAAAGATCGGCCCAAACCTGTTCTCTTTTTAGCTGAATCGCGCGACCACTTAACAAGAACTATCCTGCGACTCAATTCATTGATCAACTCTTGGTCTGATAGCATCGTTATGGGAACTGGCACATCGACTTTCAATGTGCTGTTAAAAATACTGTAACCGACTTTCGTATTCATAAAACCTCCTAAAACGGGATTGATTCACCATCAAATTCATCAGTGACTGGGCCTTTATCCCAAGCACCCATTACTGCTGCTTTAGCTTGGTGAACCTGCGTTGACTGTTGAGGCGGCTGCTGGTGCGTTTGATTTTCTTTTATTGTGAAACTAAACGACATTGCCGGAGCCTTTGGGTTGCCGTCTTTTTTACGCGTCCATCCACTAACCCAGTATTCAATTCCATTCACCTCGGCAGAACCTTTGTATTGGGGGTGAGTTTCAGATTTACGATCCTGATTCGCCCACACACTGCCCCTATTTGAATTATCATAATTACTCATGCTGCTTCCCCTTTAAAAGTTGATTTTCTAACTGCCGCTTGCTGCTTTCCATTTAACTGATACCAAATATGCTCTTTTTCGTGCGCTTCTAGTTCAGTCCACACTTCCTCTAATCCAGATTCATCCTCTGCGTCATAGGCTTCTACCAGAGCCATTACCGCTTTTTGCATAAGTGCCTTATCAACACGCTTTTTAGGTAACTCTGCTGGCTCACTTGAAATACCCTCAAGAGCCATATTCTGCGATGTGTTAGCCGCTTGGGGGGTTCGTAACATAGTAGACTCACCATCGTCATCAACGCTCGGGATACCAGCTAGTGACTGCAATGCGTATCGTCTGGCGTAAGTGATCGCACTACCAGCCGCCTGTGGGTCGCGTTTAGTCATAGGCAACATATACTCACTTTGAATCCATTCGCCAGATGTGTGCATTAACATGGTGGTGACGCCAACATATGTCTCACCTGATACGGGTAACTGTACAAAAGACAGTCCGTTATTAGAAAATGGCTCTTTAACCACTTTAATAACGCTCGTAAGGTCAGCGTAGCTGGATTTAAAAAACGGGTTTTTACTTTCTTTAATTGCTCCACCCATTTCTGCCTGCGCCAAGCATAACGCTGTGGCTAACTCTTTGATTGATTCACTCTGTTTCATTGCATTAAATCCCTGTTATTAAAATAAAGCTGGTCAAAGCGCTTGTTGTACGCTCTATGAGCCTCAGTCTGCGTGACTGGGTTGTATGGGTTTTCTTTATGACCCATCATTCGCCAATCTATTTCCGCGATGGAGGCGGCTAAAAATTCCTTTACTTCAACCTTCATAATTGAATCCCACTTAAAATTAATACGATGACAAACGCCCAAACGTGAATCGCTTGGCTACTCACCTTGATAATCCTTAACAATGTTTTTATCGTAGAAGTCAGCAGCCGATTGATTCATCAGTTTGCAAAGTGCCATCCAGTTCTGAGCGGCCTCAATCATGGTGGTGCTAGGGTCGGCTTTTAATGCCAGCATTTGAATGTCGTTATGAGCCTTTTCTCTTGTTGAGAAACATAAATGCTCAAGAAATTCGCCAGTATCAACACTTCCTACTGGGGTGGTAAATTCACCCTCACAAGCAAGCTCGCTGATAAACTCTTGAAGACTAGGGGCAACCTCTTGCCCGTAAACATTAATCTCCAGGTATCTATTGAGTTGACCATCACGATAGCTCTGCGCTGCGGCTTCAAGATCAAAATTGCTAGTATTAAATAGGTTCATAATAACGCCCTGTGTTAACTCACTGTACAAACAATGTTAGCACACTGACATTAGAAGGCAAGAGAAAGCGACAAATAAAGGCAAAAAGATAGTGAGGGGTACTAAGGGGGAGGGTTAACGCAGTATTAAATATAGGAATATGTTTTTGATTATGGGTTAAGGTGGAGCTTGGCCTCTATCCATGACGTTATGGATGCCGAGGTTAACGGCAGGCAAGCAGGGTAGGTCGCCAGTAGCTACATCATGCTTGGGTTGCAGAATATTCATGTAATCAGTAAAAACAAGATGCCACTTCCAGATATGATCCTCTATCATCCAGGCTAGCTTTTTACAGCGTAATTTTGAGTAGTTATAATTAAATTGCATAATATTTATTCGGCTACATAACTGCCGACTATAACTCCTATAATGTGTGTATTTTCACCACACTGCTGAATCGGATAGGCTGTATTTAAAGGCTTCAAATACCTTATGCCGCCGTCTACCACATATTCTCTAAAGACAGATTCCATTGTGTCTTTATCAATTGCTATTACTCGATCCCCTGTTTTTGGTTTTTTTGATGGGTCAACGAAGATAAGCGCACCCATAGGATACGACCTACCGTTACTCCTTGTCATCACATCGTTTTGCACCTCTAACGCAAACGAATTATCGGAAATATCATGGGGGCAACCGACCCACTGATAGCTTTGATCCATGCGAAAAGTTCCTTCTACTAACTTCGCCAAAGATGCCCAACTTATTATTGGTGCTTTCTTCGTAATGGGTTGAAGTTTCAATCCAGCCAGTAGCCCGAGCTTGTCATCTGACAGTAGTTGTTCAGTTGAGTACCCAAATGCCTTTGCTAGTGAAACAAGTGTGTCGCCTTTAACCTCGGCTAGAGGGTTAGTTTCTATTTGGGCTATTCGCCCACGACTTAAATTTGTTTTTTTGGAAAGGTCTAGCTGTGTCCACCCTTGTTCTTTTCGTAAGCCTTTAACTCTTTTACCGAGGTCTAACATTTTTGATTCCTGTGTTGTATGTATGTTAGCAAGGTTACATTAATTAAGTGTGCTTGTGGTTGACACCTAATGTATCTTACAGTAACATTCCTTACATGAAAATACTTAAATCAGAAGCAATTGCTACTTTCGGTGGCGTTGTAAAGCTAGCAGACGCTCTGGGGATTCGACATAGCGCGGTGTGCCAGTGGAAGGAATTTGTTCCACCACTTCGCGCCTATCAGATTGACGAGCTTCTAAATCAAATAAATCGAACTGCTCCGTCAAAGGTTCCCTTATGACTGAAAAATACAAAATGACAGTTAACATTGATTTAGACCGAGATATAGTTTTCGGCAAAATGTGTGCTGCACTAGGTGTTTCTAAAACGGAACGCATTAATTTACTCATTGCTCAAGACCTTGATTTTCATGAACGGCTATGCAGTGAATTATCGGACGCCTTTCCTAGCTTCTCCATAGATGCGAGAAGAATACGCGAGAGGGGCTTAGGGTGAGCTTCACGCAAATGGCAAAAGCCAAGCCAATTAAGGTAGGTAATTCTGGTAGAAAGTTAGTGTTAATGATGCTGGCCGATATATCTGACGACTCGGGTAGGTGTTTTCCTAGCTATCAACATTTGGCTGATGTGTGTGAAATGTCACGCAGATCAGTAATCACTCATATCTCAAAGTTAGAAGAGGATGGTTATTTAAAGGTCACTCATAGAAAGTTAAAAGGTGAACTGCTGAATAGCTCTAATATTTATCATTTAATTCTAAAATCAGCCGCCAACACTGATGAAACGTGTGGTGAAAATTCTGCACTAGGTAGTGAAACGGTTGCACTAGGTAGTGAAAATTCTGCACTAGGGGGTAGTGAAATGGTTTCACCCATAACCTATCACTCTTCTTATCCTATCAAGGAACCTATCAAGAAAAAGGCTGTCGCCTTAAATATTCCCGAATGGTTAGACGCTGATCTTTTTAATGATTACCAAGTCATGCGTAAGTCAATCAAGTCGCCAATGACGATCAAGGCATCAACCATCCTGATTAACAAACTTTCCAAACATCGTGATGAAGGTCACGACACTAGCGAACTACTTGAGAACGCAATTCTCAACAACTGGAAATCCATTTACCCAAATAATAAACCAACTGGAGGCTACGCCAATGTCAGCCAAATCAATCAGCAATCTAATAACTCAGCCCCTGCAAGGGTCAGAGCAGCCAACGCAGAACGAGAGGCACAGAGGGCAAGAACTGAACGAGCGGTTAATTGATCGACTCTGGGAAGTGATGACTGACTTATTTGGTCACAAGTGGACTAGCAGCCATGACTTCTCTGATAACGGCAGTTGGAGTTCATTCCTTGATGACTTGAACGGGCAGCAGTTTAAGAAGGGAATTGATGCGTTAAAAGATTGGACAGAATCCTGGCCTCCTACTGCAACAGACTTTAGGAATATGTGTCTAGGCAGAGCTAGGGGTGGTGAAGAGCAACATATGATTGCCAGCCAGCAGGCAAGGCAGGCAGAAGGATTGCCTTTGATGATTACCAAAGAGATTACGCCAGAAGAGCGTGAATACGGAAATTCACAAGCAGCAGCATTGAAAGGATTATTTGGATGATCGCAATACCAACAGCAAGAATTGGAGCAATTACTTACAAACTAGGCATATTTAACAAGTATTTCTATCTTTCAAGTCATGGTGAATGGTTGTTAGCCAGCAGCCAGAATGAAATTAAAAAATTATTCAGTTCAAATTTAACCGAAGTTTCAGCAACATCTATAGTTTATTGGGAGCGTGACGGAATAGAGCCTAAAGGCAAGTTAAAAGCTGCCGTGAGTCGCTCAATAATCACGGACGCAATGAAAGGGGCTGAACCAAAAACGATTCGTGAATATGCGGAAGAGTTAGGGATGGATAAAGATAATTGTAAGGAAAGATTTAGAGAATTACGAAAGAGCGGTCTAGTTATCAGCACTGGCCCTAAGCGTTGTGAGATTAACAGGCGTGATTGTGCAGGATACATACTCTCATGAAAAACTACCTACCCCTTCCTAAGCCTGTAAGCCCCTGTACCAATGATTTGATTAATGCCTACCTAGCACAAGGGTTAGTTATTAAAAAATGCTTACACGGCGAATCTGGCGGTCTAACGAGTATGTATAAATCAATCATGCACCCAACTGCTAGAAGAATAGCTTCAAGGAAGTTTAACGAGCGGAGAACAGCATGAAATTAACTAGCTGGCTAGGTTGCCTATGAGCAAGTGGGCCGAAGCACTATGAGTGAAGTTATATTCAGCGTTGATAACAAAAACGTGTCGAGCATGATCCAGCAGATTGTTCAAATGATTAACAAGGGTCTGTTTATTGGCCCAGTGGAAGTTGTTCTAAGACGGGCAGCTAGATCATTAAGTCAAAACAAAAAGCTTTGGCCCATGTTAAACGATGTGCAAAAACAGGTTGATTGGTATGGCGATAATCTCGACACCGATGATTGGAAAGTCATGTTCATGGCTAGCCTACATAAGCAGCGTTCTG
>Ga0209279_10000317_pt1 | contig 32768 bp, 31 predicted proteins | sample CoawatmetaG00DNA_3_FD_187508 | JGI IMG/M metagenome (GOLD analysis project Ga0209279, IMG submission 187508) | Marine microbial communities from the West Antarctic Peninsula - Coastal water metaG006-DNA (SPAdes) (version 2) | ecosystem: Environmental > Aquatic > Marine > Coastal ...
CAAATAACCTAAGACTTTTCTAGAATACAATGGGCTTTCAACCAATATACTTTTCCCTTAATTACTGTGCTAAAATTAATTATTTTTTAAACTGACTCCTATAAAAATAATTTAATTAAAAAATGGAGAGACTAGTTTAAATATGCTACCCCTAACAAAAATAAACACCTTTAAAACGAATAAATAAGATTACGATAAGGCTGTCTCTTCCATTTATAATTAATAACCCCAAAAAAAAAGTCAAACCAATTTTTAACAATGTTAATTCAAATATGATTGCGATGTAATAAACATAATTAAAGTTATTTATTTTGTCTAGTTTATCTGTCCTTTATTTAGACAAAAAAAAGTTCCTATATTTTTTATTTGTCTTTTTTTTATTCTTTTTTTGTCCTTATTTAGGATTTTAATAATAATCAATTCTATATGTTTGCTCATTACGCCTCGCAGTATTTAAATAAGAGGTCTTTTAAAATAAACAATTTTAAGGTAGCTTATAATATCATAGCTAAATATTTGTAAAACTACTAGCTTACAAAAAAGGTGCTGTATTTATTATGAAAATACAAAGCAGAAGACACCCTAAAGACCTAATAAGCTAAAATAATAAACTATCTTTATTGTTTTTTAAATTAACTTATTGATATGATATTAATACCCCGATATCTTACCGCAATATTTTGCTTGTTCTCTATTGCACTTTCTGCACAAGTAGTAAATGAATATTATGTTTCTGCTGAAAATTTAGCTGACAATAATCTCAAATTTGCTTTAAATCAAATTATAGACAATCATAAAGAATTCAATTATACGAGTTCAAATATAGATGTTTGGGATATTTTAAAAGAAACTGATAGAGATCCTAATAATTCAGAAAATGTAATTCTTATATACTCAGGAATATCTGTAAATGGTGCTCAAGAATACAATAGCGCCAATGGTTGGACTCGAGAACATATTTGGGCGAAATCACGTGGAGACTTTGGAACTGCAGTAGGAACCGGTACCGATGTTCATGCTTTAAGACCTTTAGATAACACTACTAATAGCGTAAGGAATAACCGCAGTTTTAATAACTGTACTACCTGCATAGATGTTATAGACAAATGGGGAAATACAACAGGCTCTAAAAAAGATGGAAACGATTGGTCTTTTGAACCCCGAGACGCCGTAAAAGGAGATGTGGCAAGAATGCTATTTTATATGGCAGTGCGTTATGAGGGTTTAGATAGTTACCCTGATTTAGAATTGACAGATTCAATGTCACCACAAGGAAATAAAGAACCTAAACACGGTGTTTTATCTACCTTGTTGGAATGGCACAGAAATGACCCAGTTGATGAGTGGGAAGAAAACCGTAATAATATAATCTACAACTCATATCAAAATAATAGAAACCCATTTATAGATTTTCCAATATTAGCCGAACATATTTGGGGAACAGAAATGGGTGTAAGTTGGAATAGGGAAGTTCTAAGTAATACAAAAATTTATGAAACATCTTTCCATATCTACCCCAACCCAGTAAAAAATACTTTACATATTAAAGGTGTTTCCAAATCCGCTCAGGTATTTATCTACGACACGCTTGGAAGAAAAGTATTAGAAACTAAAATTAATGAAAGTAATAATGCTATCAATGTTTCAGGATTAAGCGGAATGTATTGGGTAAATATTGTTTGCGAAGGCAAAAAATTAACGAAGCTTCTTGCTGTAAAATTGAAATATAAAGCTATGTAATTGGGCTATTTTTTATTTTTTGATGTTTATAATATTCTTTTAAACTTAAGCTAAAAAAGTGTTCTTGTATGTTTTAAAAGATAATTATAGCTACCATAAATAGCCATAATTATCTTTCATAACACAAAAAATATTCATCATCAATTAAGCAAAATAGATATATACACCTATTACAATTACGCAGATTGCAATACCTACTTGCTTTGTATATTTCCAAGGAGTAATATCTACTTGTTTTGTATACTCTTGTACAAAAGCTTCTTCTCTTGGTTTTATCTTTCCTATAATTAACATGATTACCACATTCAAAATAAATAAAATAGCCATTATGTCTAAAAAGTGAGGATATGCTTGTGCTTCTATCAGCGCTAAAGCTGCTGTATCCGTAATTCCAGATAATTTAGCTGCTTCTAATGCAGAAGTTACAAAGTGAGGTTGCATAAAAAACTGACTAATAATATATAACAAACAACCCGAAACCAATCCTATTTTTGCCGCAATTGCAGGTACACGTTTTGTTAAATACCCAACAATAATAATAGAGAAAATAGGGATACTATAAATACCATTAATTTCTTGTAAATAGTCAAATAAACTTCCTGCGTTTGCAATTAATGGGGCAATAAACATCGCTGCAATTGCTAAAATAACTCCAAATGTTTTTCCGTATTTTACTACTGTTTTCTCGTCTGCATCTTTATTAATATGTTGCTTATACACATCTATACCAAACAAAGTTACAGAGCTATTTAAAACACTGTTAAAAGAACTTAAAATAGCGCCAAATAATACTGCGGCAAAGAAACCAACCCAAGCACCAGGCAATACTTTTCTTACCAATTCTGGATATGCACTGTCTGCACTTTCTAAATTACCTTCAAATAAATGAAAAGCTATTAAACCTGGTAAAACAACAATTATTGGACCTAATATTTTTATAAATGATGCCAATAGTAATCCTTTTTGACCTTCTTTTAAATCTTTGGCCCCTAAGGCCCTTTGTATAATTTGCTGATTCGTTCCCCAGTAAAATAACTGAACTAGCATCATTCCTGTAAAAATAGTGTAAAATGGAACTGGATCTGTTGCACCACCCATAGACTTAAATTTCTCTGGGTTTTCTGCAGTTAAGACACTTAAACCGTCTAAAATACTACCGTCACCAACCATCATTAAGCCAAATACCGGGATTAAAATACCCCCAATTAACAATCCAATGGCATTGATTGAATCTGACACTGCAACTGCCTTTAATCCACCAAAAACAGCATAAATAGAACCAATAATTCCAATTCCCCAAACACAAATCCAAATAGATTGTGTGTGCGTAACACCTAATAATTTTGGCACATCAAACATACCACTAATTGCTAAAGAGCCTGAATATAAAATTACTGGTAATAAAACCACTACATAACCAGAAAGGAATAAAACAGACGTTAATGTTTTTGTGGTAACATCAAAACGTTTTGCTAAAAACCCAGGAACGGTAGTTAAACCACCTTTTAAATACCTTGGTAGTAAAAACATTGCGGTAACTACCATTGCAATGGCTGCTAATGTTTCCCAAACCATTACAGACAAGCCACTTTGATATGCCGCACCATTTAGCCCTACAATTTGTTCTGTAGATAAATTAGTAAGTAATAAAGAACCTGCAATTACACCTGCGGTTAAACTTCTTCCTCCAAGAAAATAACCATCTGAAGATTCTTCTTCAGTATTTCTTGTCTTTAAATAGGCAATGACTGCTACAAGTATTGTAAAGCCGAGAAATGTAATAATTTGCATGCTTTATTAATTTGAGTTAATTAGTTGTTTTTTAGAGGTTAACGATAGAACTTATTCTAAGTTCTATCGTTAACCTCTAAAATTATTTTACAATAATAATGTATTAAGAGGTAATATTTGTTATTTCAAAAAAAAATATGTTTGTGTTACGCAAAATAAATAAGTAAAAATAAAATTCAAGAATAGCTAACTCAAGATTACAAAGAACCACCGTAAAGCACTAAAGCCAAAAAACATAAAGAATACAAATTGTATTCTTTATGTTTTTTGGCTTTAGTATTTTAATAAAATTTAAAATTTTATTGCATTACAAAGTCTTCCATAAACTTTGTTGTATAATTTCCTGTAACATAATCTGGATGATCCATTAATTGTCTATGAAAAGGAATTGTTGTTTTAACACCCTCAATTACAAATTCATCTAAAGCACGTTTCATTTTATTAATTGCTTCTTCTCTTGTTTGAGCCGTAGTAATTAATTTGGCAATCATTGAATCATAATTTGGCGGAATCATATATCCGGCATATACATGTGTATCAATTCTTATTCCATGACCCCCTGGAGCATGAAAAGTTGTAATTTTTCCTGGAGCAGGTCTAAAATTACTATAAGGATCTTCTGCGTTTATTCTACACTCTATAGAATGCATTTTAGGGTAGTAGTTTTTACCTGAAATTGGCACACCTGCTGCAACTAAAATTTGCTCTCTAATTAAGTCATAATTTACAACTTCTTCAGTAATTGGGTGTTCTACTTGAATACGTGTATTCATCTCCATAAAGAAGAAATTACGATGCTTATCTACTAAAAACTCTACAGTTCCTGCACCTTCATACTTTATAAATTCGGCAGCTAAAACAGCAGCATTACCCATCTCATCTCTCAATTCATCTGTCATGAAAGGAGAAGGTGTTTCTTCTGTTAACTTTTGATGACGTCTTTGAACAGAGCAATCTCTTTCAGATAAGTGACATGCTTTACCAAAAGCATCTCCTATAATTTGAATTTCTATATGTCTTGGTTCTTCTATCAGCTTCTCCATGTACATATCATCATTACCAAAGGCAGCTTTAGATTCTTGTCTTGCAGAATCCCAAGCATCTTTTAAATCTTCTGGTTTCCAAACAGCACGCATACCTTTACCTCCACCACCAGCAGAAGCTTTTAACATTACAGGGTATCCTGTTTCTATTGCCACTTTTATACAATCTTCAAAATCTACAATGACTCCTTCACTTCCGGGAACACAAGGAACACCAGCAGCTTTCATAGTAGCTTTAGCATTTGCTTTATCTCCCATTTGGTCTATCATTTGACCAGTAGCGCCAATAAACTTAATACTATGCTCTTCACATAATTTAGAAAATTTAGCGTTTTCCGATAAGAAACCATATCCAGGATGAATTGCATCTGCATTTGTAATTTCTGCAGCAGAAATTATATTAGACATTTTTAAATAAGATTCAGAACTTTGTGGAGGGCCAATACATACAGCTTCGTCTGCAAAACGAACATGCAAACTTTCTGCATCTGCTGTAGAATATACAGCTACAGTTTTAATACCCATTTCTCTACAGGTTCTAATAACTCGTAATGCTATTTCGCCCCTATTAGCAATTAATATTTTTTTAAACATCTTGTTTTATTTTTAGATAATTAGACTTTTAGACTTTTTTTAGATATAACAGAATACAATCTCTAATACCTAGTTTCTAACTTCTAATCTCACTATGACGGATCTACCAGAAATAATGGTTGATCAAATTCTACCGGAGAAGAATCATCAACTAAAACTTTAACAATTTTACCTGAAATTTCAGATTCAATTTCATTAAATAATTTCATAGCCTCAATAACACATACTGTATCACCAATCTTAACTTCTGTACCAACCTCTGCAAAGTTTGGCTTATCAGGAGATGGTTTTCTGTAAAAAGTACCAATTATTGGAGACTTAATAGTAATGTATTTAGAATCTTCACTTACAGGTTGTGCAGATTGCTGCGCTACTGGAGTAGCAATTGTTGGCGCTGCCACTTGTGGCATACCTTGCATAGGTGCAGCTTGAACAATAGTAGTTTCTGTTGTTCCTGAACCTGTTTTAATTGTAATTTTTACATCTTTTATTTCTAACTTCACCTCGCTAGCGCCAGATTTAGCTACAAATTTTATAAGATTTTGAATTTCCTTAATATCCATTTTTCTTATTATTTAGTTGTTATTATTATGAATTATATCCCCACTTTAAATACGCGGCTCCCCATGTGAAACCACCACCAAATGCGGCAAAAATTAAATTATCTCCTTTTTTTAATTGACTCTCGTAATCAGCTAATAAAAGTGGTAAAGTTGCTGATGTAGTATTTCCATATTTATGAATATTTATCATCACTTTTTCTGCAGGAACTCCTACTCTTTTAGCGGTAGCTTCTATGATTCTTTTATTTGCTTGATGCGCAACTAACCATTGAATATCTGGCTCTGTTAAATTATTTCTAGTCAACATTTTTTCTGCAACGTCTGCCATATTAGAAACGGCATACTTAAAAACTGTTTTTCCTTCTTGATACACAAAATGTTTTTTATTGGCTACAGTTTCTGCTGTAGTTGGCATTTGCGATCCTCCCGCTTCGATTCTTAAAAAGTCTCTTCCTATTCCATCACTTCTTAAGTATTCATCTTGCAGACCTAAACCATCATTATTTGGTTCAAATAGAACAGCTCCTGCTCCATCACCAAAAATAATACACGTTGCTCTGTCTGAATAGTCTATAATAGAAGACATTTTATCTGCACCAATTAAAAGCACTTTTTTATACCTACCAGAAGCTATATAAGCACTAGCAGTAGACATACCATACAAAAAACTAGAACATGCAGCTTGCAAATCATAACCAAAAGCATTTGTAGCACCTATTTCTGTAGCTACATAAGCAGCAGTACTTGCAATAGGTAAATCTGGAGTTGCAGTTGCAACAATTACCAAATCTATTTCTTTTGGATCTATGTTCGATTTTTTAATCAAATCTTCAGAAGCTTTAATAGCCATAAAGGAAGTTCCTAAACCCTCTCCTTTTAAAATTCTTCTCTCTTTAATTCCTGTTCTAGAGGTGATCCATTCATCATTGGTCTCTACATAAGATTCCAACTCTTTATTTGTTAAAACGTATTCAGGAACATACTTCCCAACTGCTGATATTGCTGCAGTGATTTTTGTCATAATATTAGTTTAATATCCCGATGTTTAGGAAATTCAAAGAAATGAAATTTATTTCACTTTTAGGCGTAAAAGTTATCAAAAACGATGAAATTTAGTCTAAAAACACGAAAAAACCCTCAAAATGAGGGTTTTCTCTGTAAATAAATTCTTTTTTTTAAGCCTCTACAACTGCAGATTCTAATACTATTTGTCCTCTGTAATAAAGTTTACCTTCATGCCAGTGAGCTCTGTGATATAAGTGCGCTTCACCTGTTGTAGGATCTGTAGCGATCTGTTGATCAGATGCCTTATAATGCGTTCTCCTTTTATCTCTTCTAGTTTTGGATATTTTTCTTTTAGGATGTGCCATTTTATGTCTTTTTTTCTGTTATTAAATTCTTTAATTTATCCCACCTTGGGTCTGTTGTTTCAACAGTTTTTTCTTCTTTTATTTCTAATTGTTCTAATGCTTCAATTTCCATCGTGCCATCTAATACTTTTGGATGCACTCTTTTATTTGGAATTCCCAACACAATCATTTCATAGATAAATTGCGCTACACTAAATTGGTATACTTCATGTGGCAAGATTAAAATCTCTTCATTCTCATCATTGTATTCTTGTCCAAATTTTACTACCAACGGCAAAGTTGCTGTAATTTCTAAATCAAAATACTCATTTGTAACATCACAAGGAACATTTACAGTTCCTGAGGCTGTAAACTCAAGCTCAAATAATGTGCTTTTTTTTACAAACTCTAAAGTAACGTTTATTGAAGACTTTTCAAACTCGTTATAATTGTATAACTCAAAGAACGTATTGTCAACTTTATATTGAAATAAATGCTTTCCTTCCTTTAATCCTACAAATGGTATGTTGAATTCTTTCAAGTCTTTCATTATCAAACATCAAATTGAGCGTGCAAAGATATAAAAAATTGTTTTTATACACTCTTTTCTTTCAAAAAAAGAATTTTATTTTTAATGCTTCACTAAAAGCGGGTTTCTAGTAAGTGTTTTGTATTCATTTCTTGTTTTAAAAATAGTAATTGCAGCAAATAGTGCTTCTTTAAATGAAGAAGAGTTTGCTATATTTTTTCCTGCAATATCAAAGCCAGTGCCATGGTCTGGCGAAGTTCTAATTTCATTTAAACCTGCCGTAAAATTAACACCGTTGCCAAATGACAATGCTTTAAAAGGTGCCAAACCTTGGTCATGGTAAGTTGCCAAAACACCATCAAACTGCTTGTATGTTTCAGAGCCAAAGAAACCATCTGCCGCATATGGCCCAAAAACTAACTTTCCAGATTCCTTAATTTCATCAATAGTCGGTTTTATTATTGCATCATCTTCTTCACCTATTACTCCCTTATCCCCGCAATGCGGATTTAATGCTAAAACGGCAATTTTTGGTTTTGTAATTCCAAAATCACTTTTCAAAGACGCATGCATTGTTGCTACTTTTTCTTTAATAAGCGCTGGGGTAATTGCTTCTGCAACCTTTGAAATAGGAATATGGCCGGTAATTAAACCAATTTTTAATTGATCTGTCATTAAAATCATTAAACTATCCCCTTCTAAATGAGCTTCTAAATATTCTGTATGTCCAGGAAAATTAAAACTTTCTGACTGAATTGTTTCCTTATTAATAGGCGCAGTTAATAAAACATCTATAGAGCCTTCTTTTAAAGACTTAACAGCTTCTTCTAAAGATTTGGCTGCATAGGTTCCTGAAGTTTTAGTTGCCTGACCTAATTCAATAGAAATCTCTTCTTTCCAAATATTTAGAACGTTTATTTTTGAATGATTTAATTGACTTATTGCAGAAATCCCATGCACAGGTAGTTCGATGTCTAAAGCTTTCTTGTGATATGAGATTACTTTGGTGGACCCAAATAAAACAGGTGTACAAAAATCTAGCATTCTTTTATCTTCAAAAGATTTTAGAATAACCTCTATTCCTATTCCGTTTAAATCTCCTATTGAAATTCCAACAATTATTTTATCAGTTTTATCCCCCATAACTCTTGTAATATACTTAATTTTGATATTCTACAAAAGTAACTAAAATTTAGGGAAATGTTTACAGGAATTATTGAGACACTTGGGGAAATTACAAACTTAGTTAAAGAACAAGAAAACCTTCACTTAACAATTAAAAGCACTATTACTAGTGAGTTAAAGATAGACCAGAGTATTGCTCATAATGGTGTTTGTTTAACGGTAGTTGGTATTAAGGATGATGAATATACTGTAACCGCGATAAAAGAAACTTTAGATAAAACAACTGTTGGGAGTTTTCAAATAAATTCTTTTGTAAACTTAGAACGTGGAATGAAACTTGGAGATAGACTTGATGGACACATTGTGCAAGGCCATGTGGACGAAACTGGCACCTGCACAGCTATTGAAAATCAAAACGGAAGTACTGTTTTTACGTTTACCTATTATTCAGAACAAAACAATATTACAATAGAAAAAGGATCTATAACAGTAAATGGTGTGAGTTTAACCGTAATAAATTCTACAGACACTTCTTTTAGTGTTGCAATTATACCTTACACTTACAACAATACTTCTTTTAAGAATTTAGCATTAACCGATACCGTTAATTTAGAGTTCGATGTAATTGGGAAATATGTTAGCAGATTAACTAACAATAAGTAGAATAATAGAAACGCCTCCATACAAAAGACTAGTATTGATTGTAAAGAAATTTATTTTTATAAAATTTTACTAAAACAACATAATTTAGGTATAGATAATTCCTTACTAACTCTCCATTACATGCCTTGCGCTATCTGAAACTATAACAAAATAAACACTGCTTAAAAAGGCTATTAAACTTGCACTCTTTGTGTTCTTTTTAGCATATCTCTTTTTATAGAAAACACCATAGGCTTCAACTTTATAAATGGCAAATCTTTAGTGAGCTGTTCTTAAAACAGCACAATAAATAGAAATGCTCGTTAATTTATTAAGAATCCTAAAAAAGGATAAAAAAGAACAAAAAAAGAACAAAAAACATATCTAGAAACATATTTTGCCTAAATAAAGAACAATAAAACAGTCTTGTAAAATTACTTTTACTAAAACTTAACCATCGATTATATTAAAAATGAATACGGGTGTTACAAAGAACAATCATTACTTAGAAATATCCTTTAATACGCCATCTTAAACAATGGCATTACTTTTTTAATAATATTCTAAATTTTTATTTTTAAATTAAACGATAGGTTGCAAAAAGAAGGACATGAAAGTAAGAACTCAAATAGCTGTAAAAACAGCTAATTCTGGAATTAGAGTTGTAATGCTACCAGACATTTTGTATTTAAAATCTGAAGGGAGATATACAATTATTAGCTTAAAAGATAATACGTCTTTAGTAGCTTGTAAAAATCTTGGAGTCTATGAAGAGCTTTTTAAAGATATTAACTTTATTAGGGTACACAACAGTTATATTGTAAACTTTCAGCATCTCAATCAAATTATTAGAGATTCAGGTGGGCAGTACTGCGTTTTATTCAATGAAAAAATGATTCCTATCTCTAATAGAAAATTCAGCGGAGTTAAAGAGCATCTCCATTATTAAAGCTTGTTTCATATTCTATAAATAACATTCTATTTAATGCTATTAAACATCAATATAAGTTTAAAAAGTATACTTTTTAAACCTCTGAAAAACCTTAAAAGACTACTCATAAAAGTTTTAAATTGGTTTCTTTACTATTTAGATAAGGCATAATAAAAGCTTCTTTTCAAAGACACAGAAAAACAATCACTTATTACAAAAAAACGTCATTTATTGAGTTTCTAAGCTATGAATTAAGGATTAAAGTAGATTTGGAGATTAATAGTATTTTTAAATGACTGACAATCCTAGTCCAAAATTGGAACAAATAGCAGTTCATACAATTAACAATGGAATTCAAATTATAGCTATATCTAACATTATTTATCTAAAATCAGACCATAAAAAAACAATAATAAGTTTAAAAAATTCTGAGGAAGTATTTGCGTCCAAAAGTATTGGTGCATTTGAAATTCTATTAAAAAACAATGAATTCTTCAGAGTTCACAAAAGCTATATTATAAACCTAGAACATCTTATTTCTATTGACAAAAACCTAAATGGCCATTACTGTTTATTATATAATAATAAAATAATTCCAATATCAGTCAGAAAATATAGAGTAGTAAAAGAACGCCTAGAATACTAATCTATCTTTTTTAAAGCCTATTTTATAACACATATTAATGCCACTTTCAAAAATATAAACAAACTATAAATTTGCTTTTTTGTCCTTTGATCTTTGATCTTTGATCTTTTATCCGAAAAATAAAACCCTAGGCTATCAGCTTTTTTCATCTAAGGTGTAACCCCAATTCAAACTACTATTTTCCCGCCTTATTAAGATAAATTTAATCTTCGAAAAATACGTTTTTCAATCACATATTACATTTTATAATCATCTATTACACTTAATGTTCAGAGCTATTGTTTATCTGTTTATTTGTATAGGAGTATCTGTAATAGATAATTAATTACACACTCTAAAAACAATGTTTTAAAATGACTGAACCTTTTTTATATTAAAAAGTAAACCGAACCCTTTGGGGTTTAGGGCTTGCTGCGTAGTAAAAAAAGATCGTCTAAAACTATTTTTTCCTGTTCTAAAAAGTTTGAGAATAGCTTAAACTAATCTTTAAATAAAAGAAGGAATAAAACTTATACCAAACTATTAGAAACTTAATGTGACTAGCAGTGGCGAAGCCGTTTAAAGGTTTTAATTAAAAAGGAAACTTACGAGACTCCTCGTGAACATACTACTGGAGGTTGAACACGAAAAGGGATCTAATGGAAAGAAATAACGTTTCTGCTTAAAACATTAAATTAGATTGTAAAACCTAAACTTTAAAGCACATATTTAAACAATGGAACACTGCTACTTTTGGGTGCAAAAATAAATGGGAAGAGTAATTAAAACTATAAAAAACGCAAAAATAAATTTATTTTATTATGTGTGTTTTATGTTTGTTTCCTTTTTTTCCAGAAAAATGTTTTTGGAATATTTGGGTGCTGATTTTGTTGGATTGACCGGCACATTGAATGGTGTTCTGGGGATGTTGAATATTGCCGAATTAGGTGTTGGGACTGCTGTGGGTTATGCTCTTTATAAACCGATTTATGATAAGGATAATGATGAGGTAAATAAAATTATTTCCTTACTTGGTTATATATATAAAAAAATAGGTCTTTTGATTTTATTTTTTGGAATTGCTATTTCTTTGGTAATTCCATTAATTTTGCAAAATACACCATTCAACTATTGGGTCATATTTTTGGCTTTTTTATCTTTTCTGTTTTCTTCATTGTTAGGGTATTTTTTTAATTATCACCAGGTCTTATTATTGTCAGATCAAAAGAATTATATAGTTGTAAAGTATTATCAGAGTGTTGTTATTTTAAAATTATTGGCTCAAATATCTTTGGTGTATTTATTTCAAAATTATTTTATTTGGATTATAGTTGAGTTACTGTTTTCAATATTGTATAGTATTATATTCAGATGGAGAGTGAAAAGAGAATATCCTTTTTTATCCTTAAGAGAGAAAGCAACTTCAAGTATTTTAAAGGATTATCCAGAAGTTATTAGAAAAGTAAAACAAATTTTCCTGCAAAAAATATCATATTTTGTTTTAACAGGTACAGACGGTATTTTAATTTATGCTTTTGCTAACCTAAAAGCAGTTGCTTTTGTCGGGAATTATCAGTTACTAATAACAAGCCTACAGACTCTAGCAGGAACTCTTTTTTCTGGCACTGGAGCAGCCATTGGTAATGTCGTAGCGGAAGGAAATGAAAAAAATATAAGAAAAATATTTTGGGAAATGATGGCAATTAGACATTTTATAGCAAGTGTCCTATTTGTTGCTGTTTATTTTCTAATAGATAAATTCATTGTATTGTGGATTGGAGTTGAATTTATTTTAGATAAGGATTTAGTTGTTTTAATGTTAATAATTATGGTGCTTGGGCAAATTAGGGTACCTGTAATGAATTATCTAAATGCTTATGGTTTATTCAGTGACGTATGGGCTTCTATTTCTGAAACAATACTAAATTTAGTGACTTCTCTTGTGTTAGGATATTTATGGGGAATAAAGGGGATATTTTTTGGCACAATAGTTAGTATGGGCTTACTTGTTTTGGTTTGGAAACCCTATTTTTTATACAAGAATGGGTTTAAGGTGCCCGTTTACGATTATTACCGAGGTCAAGCATTATTAATACTTCCTTTTATTATTGTCTTTCCAATTGTAAGATTTTATTTTAGCAACAAAATTTTATTGATCGACTCATATTTGGATTGGATTTTTATGGGATTCAAATTATTTATTTTCACTGTTATATTTTTTGTGATTCTTTTTTTTATTTTTAGTCGAGGTTTTAGATCATTAGTGGATAGAATTTTGATCCCTTTAAGAAAGAAAATACGATTATAAAATTTTGTTATGTTATTATTAAAGGAATACAAATTATTATGCTTAAATGAAAACTAAAATATTATTCATGATTAATACTATGAATCTTGGAGGTACAGAAAAATCTCTAATTTCATTATTATCTGTTATGTCTCGAGACAAACACGACGTTACCATATTAATGTTGGAGAAATACGGAGAACTTCAATATTTTATTCCAAAATGGGTGAAAGTTGAATACTTAAATGGATATAGCAGTATAAAAAATATTATTTCTAAGCCACCACATAAAACGATTATTGAGTTTCTAAAAAGAGGTAGGTTGATTAAAGTATTAAAAATATTTAATACTTATGTTAAATATAAAATATCTAAAAATTTTGATTGCTTTTACTTTGAGGTCTTAAAAAAACATAAGACAATTGAAGAATATGACATAGCAATTGCTTATGCCGGGCCATTTGACTTTATTAGTTATTTTATAGTTAAAAAAATTAATGCTAAAATAAAGGTTCAGTGGATTCATTTTGATGTAAGTAAGGTTCTTTCGTTAGCTACATTTGGGAATAAATATTATCAATATTTTGACAAAATATTTTGTGTATCTGAAAATGCTAAAGTTGTTTTTGATGATATGTTTCCAAATTTTTGCGATAAAACTTCAGTTTTTAAAAATATAGTTTCTAAAAGTAATTTGGAAAAATCGGCTTCAATAGGGGAGACTTTCTCAGATGGTTATGACGGTCTAAAAATACTTACGCTAGGAAGGTTATCAGAAGAAAAAGGGCAACAAATGATTCCTAGTATAGTGCACAGACTTAAAAAAGACAAAATTAAATTTAAATGGTATTTAATAGGTGACGGGAAGTTAAAAGATAATTTATTATCTCAAATAAAAGAACTAGATCTCAGAAATGATTTAATAGTGTTAGGGTCTAAAATTAACCCATATAGATTCGTTAAAGATTGTGATATATACGTGCAAACATCTTTTCATGAAGGGTACTGCTTAACAGTTCACGAGGCAAAAATTCTAAACAAACCTGTTGTGATTACTAATGTTGCAAGTGCTGATAATTTAATTCTCAATGGAGAAGATGGCTTAATTGTAGAAATAAATGAAGAGGCTATCTATACAGGTGTGAAAAAACTAATAACAGATACAAAATTAAGAATGTTATTAAGTAGAAATTTATTAGCATTAGAAACTATGAGCGAAAAAAAAAAATTTAATATATAAATTGAAATTAAGTAATTCTATCAAAGTTTTTATAAAATGTATTTAATATCGATTATTATCCCAATTTATAATGTACAAGAATTTTTAGTGAAATGTGTGCATAGTGCTTGCTCACAAACTTATAAAAAGATAGAAATTATATTGGTAAACGATGGTTCTACAGATAATTCAAGTGATATCTGTAATATATTAGATAAACAAGATGAACGTATTACTGTAATTCATCAAAAAAATGGAGGCTTGTCCGATGCACGCAACACAGGAACAAAAGCTGCTAATGGTGCTTATATTTTTTACTTAGACTCAGATGATTACATAAGTATTCAATGTTTAGAAAGTTTATCTAAGGAAATTCTAAAACATGATGCAGAAGTAGCTCAAGCTAACTTTTATTATGATTATCCAGACTATTTACTCTATAACAATAAGCTAAAAAATAAAGTCATAATTTATACGAAAGAAGAGGCTTTAACAAAGTTAATTGAACAACAAGTAATTAAAAACTTTGCTTGGGGAAAATTAATTCGTGCAGATATTGCAAAAAAACATTTATTCCCAAAAGGGAAATATTTTGAAGACACCTTATGGATGTATCAAATTATAAAAGCGTCTAAAAAATATGTAATAGTAAGTAAACCAATGCTTTACTACTTGCAGCGTAAAACAAGTATTTCAGGTTCTTTCTCAATACGAAATATTGACCAGTTAGAGTTGAACGCAAAAAGACTAAAGCAAATTAAAAAACAAGAACCTTCAGAACTATATTTTAAAGCATTGAAAAAATTTAATGACTTAATCTTACAACACCAATTCATTATTAGTTTAAAGTCAAATAAATTGAATAAAATTGAATACCAAATAATTTTGGCTAAATATATCTTAGAATTTGGTTTAAAAAATCAATTTTGTGTTAGACATCATATTTCAAATTCTATCGTTCTGAATCGACTGAATTCAATATGTATGAATATTAAAAATATATTTTTCACAAAATCTTATTGGATTACTATTAATAAGGATGAAAATAGCACATTCAAATGAAAGAAAACAGAATCAATTACAGCAGTATGTCCGAGGTTTTTGAGTTACTCAAACACCACAAAGTTAATTATGCGATTTTAAGAAATTATGACAACTTATTAGATGATGAGATTTATATGGGAGGTCACGGAGATGTTGATTTGATTTGTGAAGATAGTACTGTTTTTGCAAAAGTTTTAAACGCACAGCCTCATGATTTTCACGTAAAGAATGGGAAATCGGATGGGACCCATTATTACACCTATGTTCAAAATAATTATGTTAGTCTAGATTTAAGACATTTTGGCGATGGGTACTATTGCGAAAAATGGGAAAAGCAAATGTTAGCACGTAAAATAATACATAATGGCTTTTATATACTGAATGAAAGTGATTATTTTTTTACCTTGATTTATCACGCAATCTATCAAAAACCTTCTCTAACGATTGAATATCGTGACCGCTTAACAGCAATGGCTAAAAATCTAAATTTAGATGGTGGTACTGGTAGTTCTCAAGATTTTATTACTCTTTTAGAAACTTATATGAGGCACAACAACTATCGCTATCAATATCCAAAAGATAAATATGTTCCTTTTAATAAAAAAAACATACAAGACAAATCACTATTAGATTTTCATTTTAAGGAGTATTTTAAAAATACAGTTCTCCATTCTAAAATAGCAGTAATCAGTTTTTTAGTAAAAACAAAACATTGTTTATTTAAAAAATAATAATTCCTTTTGCGCTTATTATGATTGAATTATTACAAAAACATACTGTAGATTTATACGATTTAAAAAATAAGGAGTTTGAATTCCAAAAAATTTCAGCTCAAGAATTGATTACTGTTAGTCGTTTTGATTTATTTGCTAAAATGACTTACATCAAACACCGATCATCAAATCCTGATTATGCAAAAAAAATATATGCAGAACATATCAAAGCCTTTAATCCAAATCTAAAGGAACCTGGAAGAGAAGATAAAAATAGTCTTGAAGACTTCATTATTGCCTTTGATAAACTAATAAATCATTTTAAAGACAATGAATTTGATGCAGAGGTATCTTTAATTCCAGTGAGTGAAGGTGGTGTAATTTTAGATGGTAGCCATCGTTTAGCTGCATTGGCTTATTTTAAAAAAGAAGTAAGTATACTTAAATTTAAAAGAGTTGAGCCAATTGCTAAATTTGATTATTGCTACTTCATAAGCAGAGGTTTACTGATTGAAACGGCAGATAAAATAACATATGAGGCAGTTCATTTTGTCGACAATCTATTTATAGCTTGTTTATGGCCCAAAATGGGGAGTATACGAGATCGATCTTTTGCAAGAGACTATTTTAAAGAACATTTTGATCTGCTTTATCGTAAGGATTTAAAGATGTCTTTAAATAATTTAAGTATGTTCATTTATAAAATTTATAATCACCAAGATTGGGTTGGTACTAAGGAAAATAATTTTACTGGAGCCAGAAACAAAGCTTTCAGTTGTTATGGAACTGATAAAACGTTACAGTTTATCATATTTAAATCGTCTTCATTAGAGGAAGTAATCAAAGCCAAGGATACTATTCGGGCATTTTATCAATTAGAAAAACATGCTTTGCATATCACTGATAATGACGAAGAAACAAAAGAAATAATTGATTTGATTTTGACAGATAAAGTATATGATTATAAAATTGGGACAGCACGTTTTATCGATAAGATTAATGAGTTTAAAACATTGGTTATGAATGTGTATTTGATTAATTTAAAAGTTAAAGTGGCTTATTATTTAAATAAAATGGGTCTTTATTAATGAAAAAATATAAAAAGAAACTGTTATTTGTTAATGAATCACTTGCATTAGCAGGAGGTGAAAAAAGCTTGATAGCATTGTTGTCTAAATTAGACCCTAACAAATATGAAATAGACTTACAATTGTTTAAGTATGGGAAAGAGTTGGATGCATTTATTCCTGAACACGTAAATATATTGCCTCCATTGCCATATACACAGTTTGTCACCAAAGGTTGGTTTAAAAATATTGGTACGCTAATAAATTTATCAACTATAGGCTTTTTTATTTCCAAATTAACATACTCAATAAATATAAGGAGAGGTGCTTATAATCATCCAGAGAAATCTCAAATATATTGGAAAGCTGCAGCAAATAGTCTGACTGTTTCAAATAAAAAATATGATGTTGCTATTGCCTATGCTCAGGGGATTCCTACTTATTATGTAATTGATAAAACGGAAGCAAAACGAAAAATAGCATGGGTAAATACTAATGTTGATTTTCCACCTGTAAATAAAATATTTCAAAAGTCATATTACAAAAAATATGATGTCATAGTTCCTGTATCTGAAATAACAAAGGAGCATTTAAATAATGTATTCCCTCAATTAAGATCAAAATATTATACAATTTATGATATGATTGATTATGCATATATATTAAATATGGCATCATTGAAAACCATAAATTTCAACAAAAAAATTTTCAATATTCTTACTGTAAGCCGATTAAATCAATATATGAAAGGCTTTGATATTACATTACAGGTTTGTAAAATATTGAAAGAAAGAGGGGTTATATTTCATTGGCATGTTCTAGGTGAAGGGTCATATCGTGAAAAAATTCAGGAGTTTGTGGTAGTAAATAAATTAGAATCCTTTATTACATTACTAGGTACTAATAGTAATCCCTATCCATATTATAAAAGTGCAGATTTGTATGTTCAAACATCTAGAAAAGAAGGGTTTGGTATTTCCATTGCAGAAGCTCGTTTGTTGAATTTACCAGTTGTAACTACTCGATTCGACACTGTTTTTATGCAAATGGTGCACGGAAAGAATGGATTAGTTGTTGACATAAATGCTACAGCAGTTGCTAATGCAATTGAATTATTAATGAAAAATAAGCAATTATATAAATCAATAATAGAATATCAAAAGCAAGAACAGAAAGAAAATTATGAATCTGTTGAAAAGTTTGACCGATTAATCAATAAATTGTGTGTACCCATTTAATAATCAATATTATATACAACTTAAAATAAGATAGTTGTAAATAAAAACATAAGGGAAAATAGATGGAAATTACTAAAAATCAAACAAATATATTACAAACCTTGGCAACTCTAATGATGTTATTTTTGCATTTGTTTAACAGAGAGCATATTGGATTATTTACTCCATTAATTTATGTTGGAAGCCTTCCTCTTTCTTATTATTTATCCTTGTTTTGTGATTGTTGTGTTCCTATATTTTGTTTTGTTAGTGGATATGGGTTATACCATACATATAACAAAAACGAGACGCCTTATACAAAAAATAACTTAAGGCGTATTCTTAAGTTATATATTAATTATTGGTTAATACTTTTCATTTTTGCTATTTGTTTAGGTTTTTTATTAAATAAGCATGGGTATCCTGGTGATTGGATGACGTTGTTTTTAAATATACTTGCAGTTGATAATTTGTATAATGGAGCTTGGTGGTTCTTTTTTACTTATATCTTGTTGGTTTTTAGTTCAAGTATAATATTTAGAATAGCAAAAAGCAACTATGCAATTCTGTTATTTTTATTTTCAATTGGCTTTTATTTAATCTCTTTTTATTTTAGAATTTATAGCCCAAATCTTTTTGATAGCGTTTTTATAAATTGGATACAAGGACAAATTTGTTTATATGGATGTTCTTTTTTTCCATTTTTAATTGGTGCCTTGTCATTAAAGTACAAATGGAACACAAAGGTTTCGTTATTTTTTAATAAGGTTAAATTAAAAAACAGTTTAGCACTGACAGCTATAATAGTGTTGATTATTATACATGGTTTAATTCCTAATTTTATTGTAGCACCATTTTTAGCGATCCCTTTTATTTTGTTATTTAATCAAATCAAATTTTCAAATCAAATTAATAAATTAATATTGAAACTATCTGTTCATTCAACAAATTTATGGTTGATTCATATGTTTTTTTACCAAGTTTATTTTAAAAACTTTATTTATAGTGCTAAATATGTACTACTAATTTTTTTATTACTTATAGGTTGTAGTTTGCTTAGTTCCTACTTCATAAATAAAATATATCATCCAATTTTGAAATTGAAATTTATAAAATGAAAATACTTTATATAACCAACAGTATCAAAGGTTCTGGAGGTTTAGAGCGCGTATTGGCAGTAAAGGCTAGTTATTTAGCTGATAAATTTAATTATAAAGTACATATACTTACATTGAATGACGGCAATAATGAACAATTTTTTAAATTTAGTTCCAATATAACGTTTCATGACATTAAAGTCAGTGGGAACCCAGTTACTTATTTTATAAAGTATAGAAGAGGTATTAAAAACACTATTAAGAAGATAAAACCAGACGTTATTTCTGTTTGTGATGACGGTTTAAAAGGGATGTTGTTCCCTATCTTAATTGGAAAGAAAATACCAGTAATTTATGAGCGTCACGCTACTTTAAATCTTAATTTTATTAGTATTAATAAAATAATAAAATATTGCTCAAAAAAGTTAATGGTTTTTAGTGCAAAAAAATTTGATGCGTTTATAATATTAACTGAGGGAAATAAAAAAGACTGGAAAAGTGTTTGTTGCACTGTAATTCCCAATCCATCTCCTTTTAGCAATAAAAACACAAGTCTAATAGAGAATAAAGAAAATGTAGTCTTAGCAGTTGGTTCTCAAAGTTATAATAAAGGGTATGACAGATTGTTCTTAAGTTGGGAAATTATACAAAAACAGCATCCACATTGGCAACTTAAAATTTATGGAAAAGAAAATTTAGCTTTAAAATTACAAAAAGAAATTAATGAATTAAACTTACAAAAAAGCATTTTTTTAGAGAAACCAATTAAAAAAATTGAAGAGATCTATAATAAAGCCTCAATTTTTGTTTTGCCATCGAGGTCAGAAGGTTTTGGTATGGTATTAATTGAAGCCATGAGTTTTGGTGTGCCCTGCGTTTCCTTTGATTGCCCTCACGGCCCTGCCGATATTATAAAAAATGGAGAAGATGGATTCCTAGTTAAAAACGGAAATATCCACCATTTTTCAAAAGCAATTATTGAGTTAATTGAGAAAAAAGAGAAAAGAATTAAAATGGGAGCAAATGCTAAAGAAAATATAAAACGTTATGCTCCCGACGCAATAGTACCTTTATGGGATGATTTGTTTAAAAAATTGACACTGCCAGAATGAGGATTGCTTATTATACAGATCAAGTTTATTTACATGGGGGAATTGAAAAAGTATTGGCTCAAAAATTGAATTATTTGGCATTAAATACTAATCATGAAGTTTATTTAATTACCACTGAGCAAAAGGGAAAGGGTCACTGTTATCATATTACAGATAACATCAAACATCATGATTTAGGTGTCAACTACATAAGATCTAAAAGCTACTTTAGCCTTAGAAATCTAGAAAAAGTTCCAAAGCACATATACCTATTAAGAAAGAAACTAAAAGAAATTAATCCAGATGTATTAATTGTATGTAATTATGCATTCGATTTTTATTTTATTCCATTTATCTGTAGCGGCGCAAAAACCGTTAAAGAATTTCATTCTTCACGCTATTACTATGCAAAAGGGCTTCCTGATACTAGCCTTTTTAATAAAAAAATACATCAAATAAATAATTGGGTAGCAACAAAGTATAATCATTTAGTATTGCTCAATGAAGATGAAAAAAAATATTATCATTCAGATAATTTAGTAGTTATACCAAATGCTATTGCACAAAACCCTAAGAAAGAAATAATAAAACGAAAGAATATTATTATTGCAGCTGGCAGAATTGCTAATGTTAAACAATTTGATTATTTAATAAAAAGTTGGGCATTAATTGCAAAAAAATATCCAACTTGGGAGGTACACATTTATGGGGAAGGAGATAAAACTCTTTCTAAAAGCTTAGCGATATTAATAATGTCTCTGAATGTTCCTAATATTTATTTAAAAGGAGTAACAAATATTTTAGAAACTAAAATGCACGAAGCTTCTTTATATGCCCTGACCTCTGCTACTGAATGTTTTCCTATGGTATTACTCGAAGCCTTGAATTGTGGATTACCCATAATTTCATATGATTGTCCTCATGGTCCAAGAAATATTATAACAAATAATAAAGACGGAATTTTAATAACGCATAATAATATAACAGCATTTTCAAAGGAATTATCAAAACTTATAGACAATACTCTATTAAGAGCTGAAATGAGAAAAAATGGTTTAAAAAATGTAACTCGTTTTAATGAAGAAAATATAATGCCAAAATGGTTGCAACTGTTTAAAAACAAATGATATGATTTTTAACTCCATCATTCCATTACCATTTTATACCGCTATATTTTACAATTTTATTTTGGTTTTGGTAATTTTAGCAGCATTACACTTATTTAATAATGGTTATGACATAGGCAATCTAAAAAAGAAAGATACGCTATCTATAAGTTTATTGTTGTTTGTTATATTATATATGGGTTTGCGCCCAATAAGTGGGGCGTATTTTGGAGATATGGGTACTTATAGTCGTTATTTTAAACGGTACCAATCCGGTGGTGAAATAATACTAACTACAGATATGGCGTGGCATATTTTCATGAAGTTTTGTAGTAGTATTATGACGGTTAAAATGTTCTTTGTAGTTTGTGCATTTTTATATATCACACCATTATATCTTGTTGCCAAAAGATGGTTCTCTCAAGATAGTTATTTGCTTTTTTTAATGCTTATTGCATCCTTTTCTTTTTGGTCTTATGGCACCAATGGAATTCGAAATGGTATTGCTACCTCCTTATTTATTTTAGGCCTTTCTTACTCAAACAAAAAACATCTATCATTTAGTATTATTATACTCTCTTATTTTGTTCATTCAAGTATCATAATTCCGGGTGCTGCGTTTATTTTAAGTTTATTTTATAAAAACTCTAAACATTACCTACTGGGTTGGTTATTAGCTATCCCTCTTTCAATTGCATTAGGAGGCTTTTGGGAAAGTTTATTTATGTCCTTGGGTTTTGGAGACGATAGAACAAGTTATTTAACAGATACTCGTTTTGCAGATCAATTTTCCGCTTTAGGCTTTCGTTGGGATTTCTTAGCATATAGTGCAACAGCTGTATTTGCCGGGTATTATTTTATAATTGTAAAAAAATTTGAGGACAAGGTATACATTCAGTTATTTAATATTTATGTTACAGCAAATGCATTTTGGGTTTTATTGATACGCGCTAGTTTTTCGAATCGTTTTGCATACTTATCCTGGTTTTTAATGGCGCTAGTTATCTTCTACCCTTTCTTTAAAGCGGCATTTTTTAAAGACCAACCAAAAGTATTAGCTCGCACTATAATTGGGTATTTTGGTTTTACCTATTTCATGTTTTTAATTAACTAAAATGAAAAAAATTACCGTTTTTACACCAACATATAATAGAGCTTACTGCCTACACCAAGTATATGAAAGTTTAATAAGACAATCAAATCAAAATTTTTGCTGGTTGATTGTTGATGATGGGTCCAATGACAATACAAAAGAACTTGTGCGTTGTTGGAATAAAGACGGCAAAATAGAAATAATATATATATTTCAAAAAAACCAAGGGATGCATGGTGCACACAATACCGCTTATGCCAATATAGAAACAAAATTAAATATCTGTATCGATTCTGACGACTTTCTGCCGAACGATGCTATTGCATTAATACTGGAAAAATGGGAAGCTGTTAAAGAAGACGATTCAATTGCTGGCATCGTTGGCTTAGATGCCGATAAAAATAGAAATATTATAGGAACGGCCATCCCAAAAGAATTAAAACGATGCACGCTAAGTGGCTTATATCAAAACCACAGAGTTAAAGGGGATAAAAAATTAGTGTATAGAACTGATATCGTAAAGAAGTATCCCCCATATCCAATTTTTAAAGGAGAACGATTCGTGCCGTTAGATTATCTGTATCTATTAATTGATCAGGATTATTACCTGGCTCCTTTAAACGAAGTGTTAATAATAGTAGACTATCAACTAGACGGTTCAACTTTGAATATATTTAAGCAATATCGAAAAAACCCTAGAGGCTTTGCTTTTTCCAGGATAAGTAGAATTCAATATGGGCATACTTTTAAAGAGCGTTTTAAAAACTGCATCCATTTAGTGTCTAGTTTGTTCTTATTGAAAGATATTTCTTTAGTATACAATATTAATAAAGCTTTGTTGCTATTGAGTCTACCGTTTGGCTTGGCGCTCTTTTTTTATATTAGAATCAAAACCTATAAATAATTATGAAGAAAAGTATTTATGATGACTTATTTAGATATACAGGTAAAAGATCAATTAGACTATTGTGGAAATATGTGTTTTTTACGCCAGGGTTTAGATATATTTATTTTTTAAGAAAACCCAGTCAGCTAATTTTATTATTACTAAGTTCCTTTGGAAATTTCTTTTGAGGAGGTGTATGCTAAAAACTAATATCCAAATTCGACCTGAGACTTCAATTGGTAAAGGTTTTAGAATAGCTCATTTTGGAAGTATTGTAATAAACCCAAATACAATAATTGGAATAAATTTTAATATAGCGAATGGTGCAGTAATTGGAAGTGCAGAAGGTCAAAAAAAAGGAACACCTATCATAGGAAATAATGTAAGTGTTCATGCAAATGCTGTAATCATAGGGGGCGTAAAAATTGGCCATAATGTTTTAATAGCACCTAATGCTTTTGTAAACATAGATATCCCAAATGGCGCTATTGCTCTTGGAAATCCATGTAAAATTATTAACAGAATTAATGCTAGTTCTAAATACATAGTTTATAAAGTTTAATGAAAATACTCCAAGTGATTAATAGTTTGGCTACAGGAGGTGCAGAGAAACTATTGCTAGAAACGCTTCCATTGTATCGAAAAAAAGGAATTGAAATGGATGTTTTGGTTTTAAACGGCACCGATACATCATTTATGAAACAATTAAAAGCATTGAATTGCTGTGCAGTTTATTCTTTAGGCACTGCCTCCGTATACAATCCATTACTGATATTTAAATTAATACCTTTTCTTAAAAAGTATAGCCTTGTTCATGTGCACTTATTTCCTGCACAATATTGGGTGGTAATGGCAAAACTAATTTCATTTTCAAAAGTAAAATTAATTTTTACAGAGCACTGCACAAGCAACAGGCGTTTAGAAAATAAAATATTTAAATTTATTGACAAATATTGTTATCGTTTCTATGATGGGGTGGTTGCAATATCAAAAGAAATAAATGAGATCGTATTAAAACACTCGAAATTAAATATTTCAAAAATTCATACAATTGAAAATGGAGTAAATTTAAACACTATCAGAAAAGCCCAGAGTTTAAATAAGAAAGACATCCTTCCATCTTTTAAAGAAGAAGATAAATTATTAATTCAAGTTGCAGGTTTTCGAGCACAAAAAGACCAAACAACATTGATAAAAGCAATGCAATTATTACCGTTGGAAGTTAAACTTGTACTTGCTGGTGATGGTGCATTAAAAAAAAATTGTCAAGATTTGGTAAGGGTTTTAAATTTAAAAGATCGTGTTTTTTTCTTAGGCATTCGTGCAGATGTTCCTCAGTTATTGAAAACAGCAGATATTGTGGTGCTGTCATCCAAATATGAAGGTTTATCATTGTCAAGTATAGAAGGTATGGCTGCAGGAAAACCTTTTGTGGCGTCCGATGTACCAGGTTTAAGGGAGGTAGTAAAAGGCGCAGGAATTCTTTTCCCAATGAGTAACGTTAAACAATTGGCTAAGGAAATTTCAAAGTTATTAGATTCCCCAAAACATTATCAATTTGTAGCTAACGCATGTCAAAAACGAGCAGCTAAATATGATATTCATAAAATGGTTGACCAACACATAAATATTTATAAAAGTATGTATGAAGCCTAAAATTATCCGGATAACTACTGTAGCATTATCCTTAGATTATTTACTAAAAGGGCAACTGGCCTTTTTAAATACTGGCTTCGAAGTAGTAGCCGTTTCGGGAAAAGACAGTCATTTAAAAAATGTTGCTTTAAGAGAAGGTGTGCGGGTAGTTAATATTTCAATGCAACGAGCCATAAGTCCAATTAAAGATTTGATTTCGTTATGGAAACTGTACCGTTTGTTTCGAAAAGAAAAACCTCAAATAGTACATTCTATAACCCCAAAAGCGGGTTTACTGAGCATGATTGCTGCTCGTTTCTCCGGAATCCCTATTCGAATTCATACGTTTACAGGATTAATTTTTCCTTCAAAAACTGGAATCATGCAAAAAATTCTTATAGGAACAGATCGGTTGCTGTGCACTTGCGCAACCCATGTATATCCTGAAGGAGAAGGGGTGAAAAAAGATTTAATTAATTATAAAATTACAAACAAACCTTTAAAGATATTAGCAAATGGAAATGTAAACGGCATCGATACTAGTTTTTTTTCTCCCTCTAATTTTTCAGAATCTGAGAATGTAAGATTGAAGAAACAGCTAGGGGTTAATAAAAATGATTTTGTATTTATTTTTGTGGGTCGTTTGGTCAGCGACAAAGGTATTAATGAGTTAGTGACCGCTTTTGATAAATTGTGCAATACAAAGTTTAAAAATAAAACTCCAAAACTATTATTAGTAGGGCCCTTTGAAAGTGACTTAGACCCCCTTCACTCTAATAGTTTGACAACAATACAGCAAAACCCAAATATAATCTCGGTTGGTTTGCAACAAGATGTACGCCCTTATTTCACCATCAGTGATGTGCTCATATTCCCAAGTTATCGCGAAGGTTTCCCAAATGTAGTCATTCAAGCAGGCTCCATGAGCTTACCAAGTATCGTTACCAATATTAATGGCTGTAATGAGATAATAATAGCAGGTGAAAATGGCTGGATCATTCCTGTGAAAGATGAGGTAGCTATTTTGAATGCCATGCAAAATTGTTTAATGAATACGATAGAATTAAATAACCTATCGAAAAACACCAGAAACTTAATTGTAAGTCGTTACGAACAAAAAGTTGTTTGGGAAGCCTTGTTAAAAGAGTATCAGTTGTTAGCATATGAATTTGAAAACAAGTAAGACAAGATGTATCCCTTTTTTATAAAACCAATATTAGATTTTTGTATTGCATTATTTGGGATACTGATAGCCTTGCCAATATTAATTCTAACAGCCCTCCTATTGGCCATTACAAATAATGGAAATCCCTTTTTTTTTCAAATACGTCCAGGAAGACATGAAAAATTATTTAAAATCATAAAGTTTAAAACCATGACAGATGCAAAAGGTGTGCATGAAAACTTATTGCCAGATAACCAACGTTTGACGAGGTTAGGTAGTTTTGTTCGTAAAACTTCTTTAGATGAAATCCCGCAATTGTTTAATGTACTAAAAGGAGAAATGAGCTTGATAGGTCCAAGGCCCTTATTGCCGGAATATTTACCCTTGTACAACGATATCCAGAAAAAAAGACACCAGGTACGCCCTGGAATTACTGGTTGGGCCCAAGTAAATGGCCGAAACTCGATTGGTTGGGAAGAGAAATTTATATTGGATGTCTATTACGTAAATAATTTTTCCTTTGCAATGGATTTAAAGGTGCTTTTCTTGACAATAAAAAAAGTTTTGCTGCGCGAAGGCGTAACCTCTGTAACTTCTGTAAGTATGGAGAAATTTAAAGGAAATTAGAAGGATGAATTTATACGGAGCTAGTGGACATTGTAAGGTTATTATCGATATTATTAATTCTTTAGAGAAAAGGGTAGATGCTGTTTTTGACGATAATATAAATATTTCAAGCCTATTAAATATACCTGTAACTCAGTGGAAAATTGAATATCAAACGCAACATAAAAATGTACTTATAAGTATCGGAAATAACAAGATTCGTAAGAAAATTTCAGAAACCATTGCTGCTAATTTTATTTCTTTAATACACCCATCTGCGATAGTGTCTAAATATGCTATAATTGGAAAAGGCACTGTGGTAATGGCTAACGCAGTTATAAATGCAGGGGCTACTATTGGAAAGCATTGTATTGTAAATACAGCTGCCGTTATTGAGCACGACTGTATCTTAGAAGATTTTGTTCATATTTCACCAAATACTACTATTACAGGAAGTGTAACCGTCGGAGAAGGAACACATATAGGTGCCGGTGCCATTGTGCTTCCAAATATTAAAATTGGGAATTGGGCAACGGTTGGTGCTGCTGCCTTGGTGCTAAAAGAAGTTCCAGACTTTGCCACTGTTGTTGGCAATCCTGCACGCATATTAAATTATAAAAATAAATAAAATGAATAAAATTTGGCTATCGTCTCCACATATGGGTGGTACGGAAATGTCTTATATGCAAGAAGCCTATGATAGCAACTGGATTGCCCCTTTAGGGCCTAATGTTACTGCTTTTGAGGAAGCTTTAGAGAAATATGTAAAAGAAGAGGCTATTGTTGCTTGCCTAGCCTCCGGAACTTCAGCCTTGCATCTTGCTTTAATTATGGCGGGTGTTACTTCGGGAGATACTGTACTTTGTCAAAGTTTTACCTTTTCTGCTTCTGCAAACCCCATTCGATACCAAGGAGCGAATCCTATCTTTATTGATAGTGAAATAACCACATGGAATATGTGCCCAATTGCCTTGGAGGAAGCGATAAAAGATCAAATAGTACAAGGTAAAAAACCAAAAGCAATTATTGTAGTCCATTTGTATGGCATGCCAGCAAAAATAGCGGAAATCTGTACCATCGCTAACGAATATGACATTCTACTCATAGAAGACGCTGCAGAGGCATTAGGTTCTACCTATGAGGGTAAGAAATGCGGAACATTTGGAGATTTTGGTATTTTATCTTTTAACGGCAATAAAATCATTACTACTTCGGGAGGTGGTGCACTTGTCTGTAAAAACGAAGAAAGCAAGAAAAGAGCTATCTATCTGGCTACACAGGCAAGAGATATTGCAGCCCATTTTCAGCATTCAGAAGTTGGTTACAATTACCGAATGAGCAATGTTTTAGCGGGTATCGGAAGAGGACAAATGGAAGTTTTAGACAAACACATTGGCTTGCGAAGAGCAAACCAACAGTTTTATAAAAAAATATTTTCAGAGGTTCCTGGAATTACGGTCTTTGAAGAACCTAATGCAGCCTATTTCTCTAATCATTGGCTAAGTTCCATTACTATAGATAAAACCAAAACCGGTTTTTCAAGAGAAGATTTACGTTTAAGTTTGTGGGAAGATATTATAGAATCAAGACCCTTATGGAAACCAATGCATTTACAACCCGTTTTTAAAAATTGTGCTTATTATGGGGAACAGATAGCAGAAACATTATTTGAAAACGGACTCTGCTTACCATCGGGCTCGAATTTAACAGAAGAAGATCGCTTACGGATTGAAAATTCTATCCGAAAACTATTTTAAATCTTTAACTCTTCACCCATTTACTGCATCTAACAAATTAATAAAAACAACCTAATCATTATAATTCTCCTTATTTTCGGCATATTTTATTGCATTAGCACGATAGCGAAACAAGTGCTAATAGCCTAATGAAATTATCTAGACAATCAATTTCCTTAGTTCTCTTTTTATCCTTTATAGTTTATAATGTATCGCAAAAATAATAAAACCTTGCACCCATTAATCTGCACACAATCTAAATTTAAAGTTTAATTTTCTATTAAAACTAATTATAATTTCCAGAAAATACATTTTTACATCATTTATTTCATTTTAAATTCATCTGTTACTTATAGTAACCAATCATCTTATTTTAAGAGTTACTTTGAAGTAAAGTTTAACATATATTCTGTTATTGCATCTCTAAAAGAAAAAACACTTTATCATATTTCGTTTAAAGTATTCTGACAAATTTAGGGTCATAAAACCAGTAATGAATTAAAACCTTAAAACAACCATAAAGCTAGAGGATAGATAACAAAAGATGATTAAAAAATTACTTTTAAAAAATTTAATTAAATATGCCTCTCACTGGCTAGTGCTAGGTATTGATATTTTACTCGTTAGTCTTTCCTATCTTTTCGCATACTTCATTCGTTTTAGTGATAGTTTTCAATACGAAAACTACGGATTAATATATCAGATTCCAACCATACTTATATTGGCATTGCTTAGCTTTTTAACTATTGGTTCTCATAAAGGTATTATTAGACATACCGGTATCCGTGATGTTTATAATATAGTCATTGCGGTATCTTTGTTAAGCGCTGTTTGTCTTCTATTTGTTTTTGTCAATCGTTTTTTTGGTTTACTTCCAGAATTAAACATTCCAACATCTATCATTATCATTCACTATTTCGTCACCGCTTTTGTTTTAATTATTTCTCGTTTTTCTTTCAAATCAGTTTTTGAATTTATCCACTCAGATACCGAAACAGTAACCAATGTATTACTATATGGGGCAGGCTGTTCTGGAATGATGACTTTTGATGCTTTGAATAAAGACCCAAAACGCAATTTTAAAGTACTCGGTTTTATTGATGATGATGAAAATAAAATTAATAAAAAAATAGACTGCACAACTATTTTCAGCCTCGATCAAATTACACAAGAATTTAAGACTCAAGAAAGTCTTCATGAGGTAATTGTATCCATACAAGAACTAGATTCAGGGCGCCTCTTAGAAATTACAAATTATTTCTTAAATTTTGGTATCCGTGTAAAAAAAGTTCCAACTTTAAGTACTTGGATTGATGGTACTTTTAACGTAAACCAAATTCAGGATGTGCAGATTGAAGATTTATTAGGCAGACCTATTATTTCCATCAAAAACTCAGTTGTGCACAAGAGTTTAAAGAATAAGGTGATTTTAGTTACAGGCGCTGCAGGTTCTATTGGGTCTGAAATATCACGTCAATTGGCTACATACAATTGCAAGCACTTAATCTTAGTAGATCAAGCGGAATCTCCGTTATATGAATTACAGCAAGAATTATTACAAAATGGCATCTCTAATTTTACCGCTATAGTAGCAGATGTGCGAGATGTGCGAAGAATGGAATTACTCTTTAAAGAGTTTTTACCACAAAGAGTCTTTCATGCATCCGCTTACAAACATGTGCCGCTAATGGAGGAGAACCCTTACGAAGCCATAAAAACAAACGTCCAAGGAACTAAAAATATTGCAGATATTTCCTTAACATATGGGGTAGAACGTTTTGTACTGGTTTCTTCAGATAAGGCAGTGAATCCTACGAACGTAATGGGTGCATCAAAGCGAGTAGCAGAAAAATATATTACCTGTTTGAGTAAATTTAGTAGCACTACAAAGTTTACGATTACTCGTTTTGGAAACGTACTAGGCTCTAACGGTTCTGTAATTCCGATGTTTAAAAAACAGATAAAAAAAGGTGGTCCCCTAACGGTAACGCACAAAGAGATTACTCGCTATTTTATGACGATATCTGAAGCTTGCTGTTTGGTATTAGAGGCAGGAGCGATGGGCAATGGAGGAGAAATCTATGTTTTTGATATGGGAAAATCTATCAAGATTTTTGATCTCGCAAAAAAAATGATTCAATTTTCTGGCCATGTATATCCACAAGATATTGATATTAAAATTATCGGTTTGCGGCCTGGAGAAAAACTTTTTGAAGAGTTGTTAACTTCTAACGAAAAGACCCTACTCACCTACCATAAAAAAATTATGATAGCGAAAACAAAAACCATATTGGTGGAGGAAACATTAGAAGCTATTAATTCGTTGTGCGAACAAAATATGTACATAGACCATCAAAATTCTGTGCGTTTGCTAAAGTATTTGGTGCCAGAATTCCGTTCTAAAAATTCAATCTATGAAAAATTAGACAAATCAGTAGAAACAAAAAAAATTAAAAAGAAGGTTTATAGCGAAGCACTTGTAAATAATCTTTTATAAAAAAATGTTCCTAGAAAACTAATAAAGATTACTATTTTCATAATATGGGAACCAATAGTACCTCCAAAAAAACATTTTAACTTATAAATAATTACAATAATTACAATTTAAAATCATTTATAATTAAAAATTGTCATCTATTACAAAAATTAGATAGCTAAATAAAATTGAGCTTTAAATATTTAGTTTTGTACTTCCGACTTTGATTTAAATAGCCCAAATGCCTGATAAAATAACAGATTTTTTACTCCTCCTTGTCATCAGCATCTTATTAAGTGCTTGTGCAACCAAGAAAGATCTTTATTATTTTCAAGGAGCTAACACCTCTAAATCATTAAAAATTTTATCTACCAGTAAAGTAATTCAGTATGAAACCACAACCATACAACCAAATGATATTTTATCTGTTAGAATTGATGCTTCTGTTATGGAGTCCGCAGAACCTTACAACCTCTCTTATGGAGTAAATAATTCTAATAATATAGAGATGAAGAAGCTAACCGGATACTTGGTAACAATTGATGGTACGATAAAATTACCAATTCTAGGTATTATTAAGGTAGCTAACAAAACTATTAATGAACTGGAATTGTCTTTAGTAAAACTTTTAGAAGAAGGTAATCACCTTCTTCAGCCTTTTGTAAATATTCGCTTGTTAAATGGAAAAGTAACCATTTTAGGAGAAGTAAGGAATCCTGGAACATATACGTTTCTTGAACCGATTCTAACTATACCACAAGCGCTAGGGTATGCAGGTGATTTGACCATAGACGGCAAACGTACTGACATCTTGTTAATTAGAGAAGTTAAAGGAAATAGAATAATGAAAAGTATAGACTTAACAGCCACCGATTGGATGAACGATGCAACGTACTATGTAAAACCCAATGATGTACTTGTAGTGCGTCCGAATTTCCGAAAAGTAAAATCAACGGGTATCATTGGAAACTTATCCAGTTTAATTTCTGTTGCGAGTATTCTTATAAGTGTAGCAATTTTATTAACAAAATAAGATAAATACAGACCATGTTAGAACCCGTATCTTTTAGCAAAGCACAAGACATAGAACCTCCTAAAGATTTTAAAGAATTATTTTTAAAATACTTTTACTTCTGGCCTTGGTTTGTTTTAGGACTTTCTATAGCACTAGCCAGCTCTTATTTTTACATTAATAGTGCCACTGTAATTTATACAACAAACGCTAGAATAAAAATTATTAATGAAAAATCGATTCCAGAATCATTTATGGAAGTATCGATAGTATTTGATAAACCTAAAATAAATATAGAAAATGAAATTGCAGTTTTAAAGTCTTACCGACTAACGGAAGAGGTAGTAAGAGCGTTAGATTTAAATATTAATTATTCACATGAAGGT
>Ga0209279_10000318_pt1 | contig 32737 bp, 38 predicted proteins | sample CoawatmetaG00DNA_3_FD_187508 | JGI IMG/M metagenome (GOLD analysis project Ga0209279, IMG submission 187508) | Marine microbial communities from the West Antarctic Peninsula - Coastal water metaG006-DNA (SPAdes) (version 2) | ecosystem: Environmental > Aquatic > Marine > Coastal ...
AAAGCCTGCCTAACAGCGGGCTTTTTTGTACCTGCAGTAAAACTTTAATAGTAGACTCAAGTAAGCTAAAATGTAACCGTTGCTACAAACTCTCTCCTTCAGGAAAATTATATGAACGATAACAGCTTTAATAATAACTCTGGCTACTCTAATAGTCCTGATGAAATGTTCAGTATTGGTGCCTCTGCAGACACTTCAGATAATGCCATGATGGCTAGAAACATGTTCACTACTGATGAAGCTCTAAGTAAGGACGCTAGATTAACTAAAGCCAAAGAGACTAAACTGTATGCTCTAACAAAGTTAAATAACGGTGCTAACTTAGATAATTCCTATACAGAGCTTGAAGATGGTCGTGTAGAAAGCAACAAAAATAAAATATGGAATGACTTATCAGATAATGAATTTCAAAGTCTGCACGCATACGCACAAGCACAAAAATCATTAAGCCGTAATGGTGATAACACAACAGATGCTGAAGGTAATGCTTTTCTTGGACGTACTAGACGCTTCTATGAATTTGGCAATAAAGTAGATGCCAGTGACGTAGTTAAATTAGGACTAGCTCGTGGTGATGCTCCAGATGCTACTGCAAGATACTTAGAATACCCTTCTGGTGAGATGGGTGTAAATATTGACAGACTAAACAGTGATGTTTTGTACTCTAATGATGTAGCTACCATGCTAGAAGGTGTTACACATGGACGAAGACAAGCACTTTCTAACAGAGTAGTTAAAGATAGATATGCTGACCCATTCACTACAGACTTGCTAGGTGGAGGCTCATCTGAGTACTACAATAGTAGAGAAGGTGTATTTGGTGCACAAACTGAAGTAGATATGGGTATAGGTGCTAAGTTATTTGAAGAATACATGGCAAAATTACCTGATAAGTACCAAAACTACGCAAGTAGAAGAACTGCCGCAAGTAAGCCACTATCTAAGCCTAACTCATTAGTAAATGCTGCTGCAGGATTTGGTGCAACTTTTGTAAATGAGCTAATTGTAAACCCATTAGACGCATTAGGTGATGCAACTGGTTTATACGACTTAGGTACTGAAGAAGAAAAAACAGAAAGTACTAATAACTTATTTGGTTATGATGACAGAGCTGCAGCTGAATCAATAGAGAAGATTGGTGAACACTGGGATGTTGTCTCAGACAGTAACCAATCAGGCCTTACAAGAGCTAAAGCGGCAGCTGAAGGTATGTTAGAAGCTTTCACAACACCAGAAATGCTTGGTACCAGTTTAGGTGCATTAATGGCATGGGTTGCCCCTGGTGGAGTACTTGCAAAGATTGGTGTAGGTACGAAGTACGCTTTAGGTGTGCAAAAAATAGATGCAGCAGTAAAGGCCGGAGAAATTACCAGAGCTGTAGGAAAAACGCAAAAAGCAAAAGCATTACTATCAATTGATGGAGCTAAAGCATTTGTCACAGCACAAGCAGGTTTTATTGCGTCATCAGCCGGTAATGTTAATAACCAGTATGAGCAATTTGTTGAACACAACAATGGTGTAGGTCTTACTGGTGAAGATAAGGCTAAGTGGTTTGCAGGTAGATTTGCAGTACAGATGGTTAATCAAAACCTTGATAAGATAGTAGATTTTAACGTAATGAAATCACCTGGTGTGTTTCAAGCGTTAGTTCCTGCCGTTAAAGCCATGACTGAAAAAGAATTTGGTAACGTAGTTAAAACTATGGCTAAAGGTGTGGCCAAAACTTCATTATCAGCCGGTTCCGAAGCAGTACAGGAATACACTCAGACAACTATGGAGTTATTCAACTCTAGATTCGGTTCTGAACAGTTTAAAGACTTAGACACGTTTACTAAGTTTTTATCAGACAGTGGTAACATTCGTGAAGGTGGTATTGCATCACTAGCTGGTGCAGGTGGTTCAGGACAGTTTGAGTTCGTTGGTGCTTTAGGAAGTGCTGTTAAAGATGTAAAATTTAAAGGTAATGAAGAGTACACTCCAGAGTCAGAAGAAGGCGTTAATGAAGTTTCTACAGTAGCTGAAACTCAAAAGTCTTTCGCTTCAGACAATAAACAAAAACACCCTGTTGCTTCATATTATGCAGCACAAGCCAGTAATGACACAGATGCTAAAGCTGAAGCAAAATCATACTCAGATAATGTAAGGGACACCTTACTTGATGGAAGTAGTACTGTATTCCGTTCTGATAAACCTACATCAATTGAAGATGTTTCCCGAATGGTTGAAGTAGCTATTTCAGGGAACCCAGAGCAAGATTATACTACGTTAAAAAATGCTATAAAATCTACAATGGAGTCTAGAGGTGAAACTTTTACTGAAGTAGAAGCTAAACAGCTAGATAATGCACGTAAAAAAGGTGTAATAACTGCTCGTGTTAAAAACATGCTTGAAGTTGCAGATGAAGTATCTGCTGGTCTTGGTGGATTCACTACGTACTACGCAGCAGCTAAGGCAGCTGAGAATATTGGAGATGTTAAAGCACAAACAGAAAATATAAGTAAACTGTCATCTTTCATGCAGTATGAAGGTGAAAAAGCAGCAAGAATTAAGTCTAAACTTGAAGAAGTTGAAGGACTTGTAATGTCTGAAGCACAGGTGCTAGTAGACAATAAGAAAGCATCAGATATTAATGAAGCTTTACGTATGAAAGGTGTGGAGTACGGAAAGAAAGATGGCAGAGTAACTACTGTTAAAAATGCTGATAAAGTAGGCGCTAAGACAACTGAAATAAGCCATTACTCAGTAGCACTTAAACTTAGAACACAGGATTCACAGAAACCATTTGCTGGTGATATCTACAATTTACTAACAACTATCAACAACGAAGTTGATGAGATGGGTAAAGTATATAGTCAACTGTTCGAAGTCTCACAGGAACAAACTACTACTACACCAGTTGTTGAAAGTTCTGAAGCTGTTGTAGAGCAAGTTAATAGTGTAACTTTCCCTGATGATGTTCAAGGATGGTTAGACAGTAACACTGAAAATCCTTACGCTAAAATGGTAGCTGCACGTACTGCAGATAGTACTATAACTAAAGACCAAGCAAATAAGGCTATAAATAACGTAAGAGGGCGCATAGAAAGAGAAGCAGCTAAAGCACCAACTCCTGCACCGGTTAAAGAACCAGAAACTGCTACATCTGCCATTGTTCCTACTACTCCTGACGCTGTAACTGCCGCACGTAATGCTTTAGGTGGTAAAACTGGTGTATTAGCTGACAAAATGCGTGATGCTGTTGGCAATATATGGAGCAGAATGCAGACAGTAGGTGTTGGTACTAATACTGAAACATTTGAAGGTATAGTAAAAGAGGAAACAGAGAACCTCGATGAGTTGGCAGTAAAAACACTTAACTCAGTACTAAGCCGTATAAGTAAACTACAAGAACCTACTCCAGTAGTTGAAGAAGTAGTTGAGCCTACTGCTGTTGAAGGTGAACATACAGATGAATCCCTTGCGGCAATGCTTAGAGAAGCTGATGGTGATTACTCAGATGACACCAGTTTCAGTGATGATAGCTTTAGCAACCCTACAGAGTCTAGTCTGGAAGACGAGCTTTCTGCTGCAAACTTTGATAACGAAGCTTTAATGGATGAGTTTGAAGCATTTACAAATGACAACACAGGTTTTGACGATGAGAATCTAAGTTTTAGTAATGATGATATGGATGACACTTTTATTGACACAGATAAAGTGTTTGATGGGGTCACATTAGATTTTGAAACGTTCAAGGAATTTAGAAAAAGACCTGAACGCAAAGTGGAAGAAAAACTTGAAGAAGTAGAACGACTACAAAATATTAAAGAAGAACTTCAGTCAATAAATGCTGAAATATCAGAGCACAGAGACTACCTTAGAGGTTTACCTGAGTTCAAAAATCAAAAAGAAACACCAGACAGTGAGCTTAATCGTCTTATGACTATTAAAAAGCTTATTACTAACGACCTGGAGTCATTTGAAAATAGTACACAAGACCATATCAGTGACAGACTTACTATGTTTCGTGATGGCACATTTACTAAAAGTAAACTTACATTGTTTAAGCACTGGGTAGGTAAGAATGTTACTGAGCAGAAATACACGCTAAAAGACATATTTTCTGGTCACACTGTTACAGGTTTTAATGTGCAGAAAGAAACTAGTGAAAGTGTACTTCCTGAGACAGCTGCTTATGGAGAACGATTAAAGGCTACTGTCCCTGTTGAAGGCTCAGGGTACTTTAATGGTATAGAACGTAGTATTACAGGATTCTTGCTATACGGTAAAGATGGTGAACTTAACTACAACACAGTTCAAGCCATGCATGCCTCTGTTAATGACTATGTGCTAAGAAACTCTGAAAACCTTTATGGTGCTACTAGAGACACTGAGGAATACGCTAAAATTTTAGGTGTTAGTGAAGAGGATATTACACCAGATGACATGATGGCACTTATGCAAGGTGGTGTCACTTTGAGGTTGGCTGCATCAGAGGTAGGTAAAACTATAATAAAGAACCTTGGAATCAGGTCTAGTACCATAGCTATACAAAATGCATTAGCTACACATTTAGGTATTGCTGCTATACAAGGCTCAGTTGGGCATGATGGCCATGGTATGTATAACGAAGTTCTAACCAGAACAAGAACAGGACAAAAAGCAACAAACATAAATCTTATTAAGGGCGATGACACACTTATGGGTACTCTCGGTACTATGAGTGATACTAATAAGTCTATAGAAGAAAGATTGAAGGTTGAGGTAAACACTAAAAAGACTTACAGAAAATCCAAGAAAGCTGAGCCTCGTAAAGTACAGCTTAGAAACGCTGAGTATCTTAATGCACCTAAAGACCATACAGACGTGGTTAATAGGCTTGAAAATACAGCGTTTAAGTTTAACAGTGGTAAAGACACGTTATTTGAAATATTTAGTGATGGTAATAACGGTTTAGATAAAGAAGCCTTAATGGATAAGATTATAGGCTCAGAAACTGAAGCAAGAAACAAAGATGATGCTGACAGCTATGGAGCACAAAGAATAGCGTTAAAACGTAGTCTTGATAACTTCACAGAGTCTGTTGATGATGTAGGTGATGCAGAGATATTTTTTGATTGGTTCATAGCAAGAAATCACCGTATACATTTAGATAGTAGTGGTATAAACCCTCAAGGAGATAAGCAGATTGCTAGGTGGTTGCTTACTGCCTCAGGAGTGTCAGTAGATATAAATAAAGACCTTATTGAATCTGTAGTTAATGGTGAACATGAAGGAGACATGTCTCATGAAGTTATGGTTGCTAAGACGTTTGCTTACTCTATCGTTCAAGCATTCGATGGAGCAGATGACATACCTGGAGTAGATAAAGACACTGAGAGTGTAATACTTGATAAAGCTAAACAACTTCTTGACCGTACATACACAGAAGAAGAAATGTTTGGTATGGCCAAGAGTTCTAGATTAGCTCATGTTGGGCATGCAGCACTAGCTATTGCCAACATACGCAAGTTTAAGGACGATAAAGGCGTACTTACATCTGATATGGTTATAGAAGTAGACGGATTAACTAATGGTTTTGCTTTTAGAGCAATGCAGTACCCAGTAGGTTCAGCAAAATACACCAAGGAGTGGTTAGAAAAAGTAGGTGTAATAGACGCTGAAAATAGTAATGTAGGTACTAAAGATGGTAAACCTTTATCAGAACTAAAAAGTATGAATGACGCAAGAACTACCGGTTTAGAAGATGTTTACATATCTACCGGTAAAGTTATGGGTACCAATATTGATGCTGTTAAGTCTGACATAGTAATTAAGTCAAAAGGTGCTAAATTTGATGAGGAGTCTGAAGCTGAGGTAGAGCAGGCTAAACAAGACATATCATGGATAAACTTGTTCGAAAAACATAAGAAGCTTCCTGATTTTTCTGCTGGATTTGATGGTGTTACTAATGAGTCTAAAGATTTACTAAAATTCATAAGAAACCTTATGAAAAACCCTGTAATGATATTTGGTTACGCCGCTGGTATTAAGAGCATAGTAGCCGGTCTTGTTAATGACCAATTACTAGGTAGAAACTATTTATCTGGTAAAGGTTTGGTTTCCTATTTAACAGCTATAGACCCTGATACAGAAGACTACTATGTACCTGAAGCAGAGTTAAAAAAATTGTTTAAGGTTAAAGGTGAGTCATATCACCAAGCTAGAATAAATCTTATGAATGATAGCTTAATGTCTAAGACAGACGGCAGCATTATAGAACTAAGACAGGACTTACAAGCAGCTATTACAGCACTATATGCTGAACCTTTAGAGAATACTCTTACAGAGTTGTTCAGTGAACAGACAAAGGTAAATGCTGCGCTAATACAAGCTGGTGAGTTCCTATTTAAGTATTTCGATGAAGCTTATCAAAAGCACATAGCCAGAAACCCTCATATAACTGAAGAAGGTAAAACTGAGTGGTTAAAGACTTTTGCAACTATTATTCCAGGCATTGCAGGAGCCAGCTCTACAGACCAGAGAACGAAATTAGCGTTCCTTAAAAATGTTTTAGATAACACAGGTGATGATGTAAGAGTGAAACTACTGGGCAGGGAAGAGCTTAGTGGTAATACAGTAACTCGTGGATATGGTGAACCTGGGGTAGGTCCAGCAGTATTGACAATACTATCGTTAGACTCATCTAATTTGGCCATGTCTATTAATGAGTTCTATAAAGACAATGACTACGCTGATGTTGTTCCTGTGCATGATGCAATGGTATTCGGAGTAGGTGCTTATGGACTGGCGAAACAGTACAGTAAGGATTTTTATCTTACGAATAAGAGATACTCTATAGTTGAAGAGTTTAATAATGCTATAAATGCTATGGAAATCAGACTTGGTGATAATGCAAAAACGTTTAGTATAAAAGGATTTGATGACGATGTAAGCTTTGCAGCGATGAAGAGTAATTTGCAGACTACAGTGAATACAGTCCGTAAAGGTCGTGAAGAACTGTACGCTAAAAAACTAAATATAGGTCAAATGGTACATCTTGAAATGTACACAGCTGACCCTAAACAGGATAAGATAGCAGCCACTGAGTACATAAAAGAACTGTCAGGAAGAATTTCTAAACTTATGAAAGACCCTGATTTGAAGAAAGCACTAGGTACAAAATACCGTACTCACAAAAAACATTTAGAAACTATGTTAAAAGGTTGTAAATAATGAAGTCTTGTAATTTAGTAAGTGCGGTAATCTACTTAGAAAACCTACATAGCCAGCTGTTGACGGAAGGTAATGCAACAGCATCAAATCTTCTTGATAGCGTAGTTACAGAAATAAAAGAAGCTAGAAGTGACATTGTAAATAATTCTGCACTTGCTGGAGCTGTTCCTGTAAACATATATGATAAGTTTGCTGAAGCATTTAAACCTGTAAATGTCGGTACTAATCCAAAGAATAGTCCACCAAAACAGAAGGCAGAACCTACTTATGAAACAGTAGCTGGGTTTACTCTTGGAGAAGTTAAGTCTGTTGAGATGTCAGAATTACTTGATTTAGTTGGTGAAATATCTGCGTATGCTGATAGTAATAGACCTGATGTTGTAACAAATAGCAGTACTAAAAACTACACTGATACCATAACCAGACTACTAAAAGCTTATGTAGGTGATTCTGGTAATCGTGTAAAAGTAAGATTAGTAAGTAATGTTACTGCTACTGAGATTGACAACACTACAGGCAAGAAAGTAAGTAGAGAAGCCTTAGGTAAATATAATAATGGTACGGGAATACTTACTTTAGCATTAAACCCTAACAGAGAAAACTTAAGTAAGGCTTCATTAGCAATAACTACCAGTAAAGTAATACTACACGAGCTTGTGCACGCTATGACAGTTAGTGTATTAAAAGATGATGTAGTGCTTAATAACAGGATTGAAAACCTAAGAAAACATGCAGTAGAGATGTATAAAAAAGCTAATGGTAAAGAGCCTAGCTACGCTCCTGGTTCTGATACTTATGGACTTAAAAACAGTAAAGAGTTTGTAGCCGAAGTAGTTACTGGATACAAATTGCAAAAACTACTGGCTGGTATGTCTCCTACTAGAGCTAAGACTATAATTGAAAGAGTTAAAGCACTATTCAAAGAAATAATAGCTAAAATTAAGTCAAACATGGGCATAGACCCAGATAGCTACACTCTTCTTGATGAAGCTATAGAAGCTACGGACTCCGCCATAAAACGTGGGATTGACCCACTTCTTGGAAGGGAGCAGGAAGTGGTAGATGCTATATTAGATGGCAACAACCTGGATGAACAAAAAGCTACGTTATCGGCAAGCAGTGGGCAGGAAGTTACAAACACCGTAAATGAGCCTTCTAGGTTATCAGACTCTGAAATCAGTAAAATGGTGCAGGAATCCTTAGATACATCCAAAGAGCTGTTAGCCAGAACAGACATAGTTATGGCTGAAGCAAAGGTTGCAAGGGATGAAGCCGCTAAACTTATTGCAGCACCACTAGCAGATAATAGCAATAGCATTAGTGATGAAGGTTATAGATTTACCAAAGACGGTGAAGAATTAACTACGAATGAAGGTCAGACTATAGCCATAGATGCCATGAAAGAGTGGTATAAAGCAGATGATAAGACTAAGCCTCATTTCTTGTTACAAGGTAGAGGTGGAACAGGTAAAACTACTGTTATAAACGTTCTTATGGATGAGTTGAATGTTAAGACAAAAGACATAATGTTTGCTACACCTACTCACAAAGCTTTAAAAGTTATTAAAGAAAGTAACAGAGGTAACAAGTACAGAGCAAGTAAGTACAAGACATTAGCATCATTACTAGAAGTAAAACCGAAACAGGACAAACGAGGTAACATTGTAACTTTTGAAAAAGAGTGGGATGCAGATGATGTTGTTATGCCTAAGGTACTTGTTGTTGATGAGGCATCAATGGTTCATAGTATGAACTACGATATGTTAATTGAAGAAGCTGCAATGGCAGGTACGAGAATTGTGTTTATGGGTGACCATGCACAATTAGCACCTGTAAAAGACGCAAGAGCAAGAGTGAAATCTGTGGTATTTGGTGAATTAGATAACTCTACAGTTCACCTAAATCAGCTTATGAGACAGGCTGAAGGTTCACCTATTATATTGTTTACAGATGCTCTTATAAACATAGTTAATGCTGTAGAAACTATGACTGAAGAAGGTGAGTTTTCTGCTGTGGAAGCAAATCAACGACTTAGAGCAACTACTTTTGATAGTAGTATGTTTACAAGAATTGATGAAGAAACAGGTGAAGGTGTAGCTCTTACTACTGAGGCATTCGATGAAATATTCCCGCAGTTTATGCGTGACTATGAAGCTGACCCTGTTAACACTAAATACATCCATTTCAATAACCATGTGCATGATGACACCGTAGCTATAACTGCAAGAATAAGAGAAAAATTATTTGGTGATAGAGCTTTATCTGAACCTTATATTAAAGGTGAACCATTAATATTAAACGCTCCTACGTCACAGATGTCTAAACCTCCTGGAGATATATCTAGGATGGAGACTTTAGATAATGGTGAAGAGTTCACAGTAATAGACTACGAGATAGACAATAATACCCACGTAGATTACTTTATAGGTAGAACTAAAAGAACTACTGTTGGCGCTATACCTATGTATAAGATACGTGCTGAAGACACTATAAACGGTGCTACTGTTACTTTCTTAAAACCTGTAAATAATGCAGATGTAGAAAGACTTATTGACGAAGAATCTAAAGTAATGCCTAAAGGAAAAGAATTTCATGCAGGAAGAGTTAGAGCATTTCTAGCAACCGGTCTTGGACTTGGTTATGTAATAAATGGCCACAAATCACAAGGAAGTACATACAATACTGTCTACATGGATATAGGTAATATTATAGGACAATATGACGATTATGTTTCTGCTAATGATAAAATAAAATCAGCGTATGTTGGAGGTTCTAGGCCCAGAAAACGTTTAGTGGTTATAGACAATCGTACTAATAATAGTACAATAATAAACAGTAAAAAATTACCAATCACAAATAGTGTTTTCGCAAACGTAAATACAGTTGAAGCTACCAAAATGGCTGAAGATATAACAGATTGTAAAGGAACAGGGGTATAGAATGGCTTGTAGTATTGTAGGGTTAACTAACGGTTTAGATTCTGAAGATAAAGCAGCCAGTAGAGAGACTATTAAAAAAGTACTCAATACAACTGCTGTTGAGAGGTCTGAAGCTACTTCTGGCCCTATACACCTAATTTCTAGGCTGATAACTGAGTCAAATCCAAAAATTGGTGGTGAGCAAGTACACCTTATTGATGTGTCTAGAGTTTCTGAAGGTAACTTTGTAGTTAAATATCGAGTAGGTGACAGCAAAGAAATTATTGAGACACCCCTAGGTTCTACCTCTCCATTTACTAATGAAAAGATGCCTGGTCTTCATGTTAATAATGATTCCATGGAGTCGTTGCATTCAGATTTTGAGTATTCTCATAATCCTGATGACTTTGAAGCGTTGGCATTGGATATAACCAATAACCCAGAAAAGATACTAGAAGTTGCCCAGGACTTAATAGACGCTGATGAGTACCATAATGATGCAAGTTATAACAGTGTACTGTTAACCCAAATCAGTAATATACAGGAAACCTTGATAGAGATGGTTCCTGAAGTAAATATTCATATAAATAACCAAGCTGAAGGTAACTACGGTGAAATACATACTGATACAGGTAATGTGTTTATCAGTAAGGGTGTTGGAGGCTCTAAAAGCTTACTTGAGATATACGCTCATGAGCTCTATCACGCAGTTACACATTTTGCCCTTAGTAGTAAGTCTACTGAGGTACGCAAGGTAACATCACGTATGGAGAAAGTCAGGGACAATTTCTTAAGTAATACAGAAGAAAAAGACCTTGTAAGAATGTCAGGAAATACGCTTACAGAAGCAGAAGCTACTGCGTTACTGGAGCATCTAACAGACCCTAAAGTAGGTCTGCATGAGTTTGTGGCTCTAGCTATGACAAATAAGGCTGTTTCATACCAGTTAGCTACGCTTAACATGACTGACAAGGAAGTGAAGGAAGACAGAAACTTTTTAGAGCAGATTATGGATATGGTAGCTGAGCTATTCCATACCATTACTAAAAAAATTACAGGTGAACCTGATACTGATGACCTTAGCAGAATGGTGTTCTTTGTAAATAAACTTAATACTGCACACAAAAAACCTCTAAGAGCTAAAAAATTAGTGTCTATACGCAATTTAATATCTATATTTGAACCTTTTGAGAAGAAGCTTTCAGACTACGCAGATAAGAAAATTGCAGAGAACACAAGTAAAATTGATAGGAATGAAGCTAAAGAAGGTGAGGGTAACTTGAAGTATAACCTCAGACTTATGGCACGTTCATTTTTTGATGACCAAGCTAAGAATATACTAGGTTCTGCATCAAGTTTAGCATCACACAAAGGTGGTTTATTATCATTCTTGTCACCTGAGGGCACTGTAAGAACCATAATGAGGGATGCATCACAGTCTGACCTTACACAGGACCAAGCAGAAGCTTTAGGATTATTATCTGGCCATATAGACCAACGCCGTGAGTTCTTGGCCGTTCAACACTCAAAAGTAGTTGTAGATTATTTTGGTGTAAGACCTACTCTAGAGCAGGAAGAAATGCTTACTGATATGGTTTTGGACATAGATTTGTCTACTATATACGGTACATACGACATGGACAAACTACTTAGTAGTGACCTTGAAGTATCGGCTATGATAACCAAAAAGGAAAAGCAACTAGCTGAAAAAGTAGATAAGAAACATTCAAATTTTTATAGTGCTCAAACAGAAATTCTAGCCAACTACTTGGTAAAAGGTCAGGACAATATAGCACTTTTACTGAATGCTAATAACATAGCAAAAATGGTTGGTACTAATAGTGAGATAGAATACGTAGATGGTAGCGTAGTTGCACTTATAGACGAAATAGCCACGTTAAAGGCGCTTAAACTTAGTAGTAAGAAGAATAAGATAGCACTTAGAAGCCTTATAGAAGAAGAACCTGAAGGTGTCAGTAGTTTAGTAGCATTTCAGCAGGGGCAGAAATTACGCTCTGAAGAGGAGGTATTTCCTACAGCATCCGATAAACTTAAGATTATAAAAGGCTACTCAGTACAGATAACAGACCCTGATGTCAGTATAGTTGCAGCACCAATGTCAAAACTTATGGAGATGAAGTCACAAGGGTATAATCTTGAAAAAGAACTCGGAAAGCATGAATCAGATGATAACAAGACACCTATGGGATTGTTTATAAACCACAGATTTATGGATACCAGTTTTCACAGAGTAGGTATACGTCTTACAGAGAAAGCTAGAAGAGGTGTCACTATTACAGAAAGTTTCATGCACGGTACTGACGACCACAAACCACATAAAGCTGCGTTAGCTATCCTTAAACTTAGGAAACGAAAAGCAGATGTTGTTAACCAAATGCTTAATGGAACGTATAGTGTTGATGATGTGGCTGATGACAGTCTACTTACACCTACTCTGGATAACCTAGGTAAAGTAGTAGATTTCAGATACGGCATGGACAAGGAAGGTAAGATTAAACACCTTGATATGGAAAGAAAAGTTAGTGTTGTTATGGGAAGAACAGCATCATCTTCATACGATAAGATGGCTAGTGACTCATTTAATCAACAGATGATGGATTTGATTATGGAAGACGCAGATGCTAATAAAAATAAAACTGGTATTATTGGTAAGAATTTTAAAGAGTATATAAAAATAGAAAAGCACTCAGATAACAAAAGTATCTCAGCGTTATGGAGAGTATTACCAGAAAACATAAAAGTTAAGCATAAAGATGGGTTTTTTGTAAGACGTGATTTAATGTACACATATCTTGGGTACAGAGAAATGGGTGTAGACGATATTCTTGGTTTTGGTGTACTAAATAGCAATAGTGACTTTATGAAGCACTTTAAGTATGTTTTAAAGTACGCAGAAAAACTGTGGCAGGAAATAGTAAAGATATCAAAAATAGATATTATTATACGTACACCTGGTGTGTTTATAGGAAATGTTATAAGTAATTTCATGCTTATGTACGTTAGTGGTTACTCGATGAAGGAAATTATTGAGTTAAAGTACCAAGGTATAAAAGAGTTAAAGTTGTATACTGATGGACTAAAAGAGTCTATTCAGTTGAGAGCTAAACAAGAAGCAGGGTTAATAAAGCCTAAAGAACTTAGACGTTTGAACGTTATAGAAAATAACTTATTGAACAGTCCTGTAAAGGACCTTGTTGATGAGGGTTTTTATACTACTATCGTAGAGGAAGTTGAGCATGGTGGAGATACTGGTAGTTACTTTAATAGGCTTGCTAAGAAGAAGCTTAAAAATGTACCTAAGATATTCAGGACTGGTTTAGATATATTATACATTACAGAAAATACTAAACTATTTAAGACTGTTGAAAAAGGTATACAAGCTTCAGATTTTGCAGCTCGATACGCCCAGTATCACTTGATGGTGGAAAATGGTTCAGATAAAGCTGATGCCATTAAAACTATAAGAGACAACTTTATTGACTACAATAAACCTAATAGTAGGCTTGTTGAATGGGGTAATAAGAATGGTTTTGTAATGTTTACTAAGTACTTTACGCGTATTCAGCGTGTACTAAGAAACTACGGTGTTAGACATCCTGCCAAGATTGCTTTGTCTTTACTTGGTCAAGATTATGTACTTGGTGACATGGATGACATGACTGACCAATCTATTTTAACTAAGGATATGGGTAACCTATTTTACAACCCGTTTGACCACCTAATGAGGGTGATAACTCCAACAGCTTTAGAAGCTGTCAAGGCTGTTCTTGATGGAGATATTAGTAATGAGGGTACAGAACTTAAACTCTAAGCCTATACCCTAATAGTACTAACAACACTGTTAGGGTTTTTCTATAACACTTTTAGCGTCCTTCACAAATTGTTTCATACCACTACTTTTACGTAGTGATTTAAAAAATGAAGGAGGAAATGCCAGCAGGTACATAGAGATTATTAACGATGCAATCATAGCTACTACCATACCGCCATACGACCCAGCAAAAAGCGATGCCATAGCAGTAAACAATATTGAGTCAAAGATACCATCTTCAACTCTACCTTTCCTAAACTTATGTACAATCACTATAAGGTTCAGTGCTGACACTATACCTATTATTACAAATTCCATAATTACTCCTTACAGGTTGAGTAATCCGCTTTATAGAGAGTTGCAGGGTCTTGGTTTTTATCCTTTTCCCATTTACCTGTAGATTCATCCAATTCACCTATACGACTATTTATCTCTTTAAGAGTTTCAAGCAGTACAGCTGTAGGGCTATAACCCATTTTATGGATTGCTCCAACTGCGAATACGATGGTATCTGCTAGTGCATCTACTTGTTCATGTTCGTCACCTAAAGCAGTAGCTTCAGAAAACTCAGCTAACTCCAATCCAATCATATTCAGTTCTTTTTCAGCATTAAATACTGATAAGTTTCTGCTTTTGTTAAATTGAACAATACCGTCTAAAGGACTCATGATTCATTACCAAGTTTGTACTCTAAAAGAGTTCTAACTAACTTAGCTTCTGTACCATTTATAATTTCACGTACCAGCAAAGATTTAATTTGATGGTCTACTAAGTCCTCAATAGAGCGTATTTCATCACTCTCATCAACACCAGCCAGTGTTGCCACTTCTGTAACCTGCTCCTGTAGAGCACCCATTTTAGATATCATACTGTCGATACTTGCATTAGGATTCATAGTCTTCTCCTATACAGGGTCTGTTAATGAATCTTGGTACAGGCGTTCTTTCAGTAGATAACCTTCTCTTGACCAGATTTCATTTCGTGCATTATCAAAGGCAATTTTCTTACCTATTTCAGCATCAAAATTTTCTGCACTAACACAGTTAGACTCACCGGTAACAGTGGTACCATTTTTAAGAACTAGCACACAGAAAGTTAACGTTTCTAGGCTACTAAAATCAGCATTTACTCCACCAGGTTTACCGGCTGCATCATAAGCATTAAAAAAATGTCTACTAACAATTAAACTGTCGATTAAGTCTGGTGTAAGACGTGGAGCATTCAAACCCTTAGCCTGTATTTCTTTTTCAATAGCTTCTTCTGACATATTCATCCCTTTTCTTTTACAAGGTGTATTTTGAAATCCAGAGTAGCTACGTGTTCCAACATATCTACCTGGTGCTTTATTGTACTGAATACTTCTTCTTGAAACTCACCTACTTCAACAATAACATCTACTGTTTTAGGTTCTTGAGCTTCTTTAATGATACGTGTTAAATAACCTGTACCACCTGTGCTGTTAGTACCTATGTAAATCATAACTACTCCACAAGTTTCCAATCGTCGGCTAGTGTATCACTGCCAGATGGAACCCAGGTAGACACATCATTTTGAGCAGTTTTAAGTGCCCAGTAAGGTCTGTAAGGAACCATATCATCAGGAAATACACCTTTGATAGCTTCAGTCTTAGCAGGATAAACACCTGCAGGTACAATGTATGCGAACATACCTGAACCATTCCAACCTGAACGACCTATACGTTTACCTTGCATTGCTTGGCGTAAAGCCCAAGCGAAATCAGTCTGTTCCATTACGCTTCCTCATAGTTATCTTCAAAGAACTGCTTAGCAATATACCATTGGTCAGCTACGTTCTTAGGGTTATGTGCAACCATACCACCTAATTCAGGGGTATCTTCTGCGTTAACAGATATTGCACTCATGTCTTCACCAACTACGTATGGGCGCATTGGCTGTACATTTTTCTTACGATAATTTTGCATTTACTACCTCACTTTTATTCTAATGGTTGACCATCTTCATCACAAATTCTAAAGTCGTTGCCAACCGGTTTCAAAGGTTTACCTGCTTTTGACAAGATTTCATACTCAACATTCAACCATCGGCCGATATTGAAATACGCTAACTTAGCATCAGCTAAACGTTCTTCATTAGTACCTTTACGTTTAACATTAAACATTTCACCATTTTCTGCTAAACATTCATACACAGAATGACCGTTCTTATCTAGGTTGTACCCTACAACTTCAAATTCTGCATCAATTGTCTTTTTGTACTTATAGACATCTGATGAACGTTCATTGAACTTGTGCATGCCGTCACCGTTGTAAACTACTGTGCCTTCGAACTTCTTAGCCATAGCTTTTTCATAACATGAGTCTACTTCTTCTTGAGAATTAACTTCTGTTATTTCTATATGCATTGGTAGTGTTCTAAGTATTTTCACCCTATCTTTATAAGGTTTGTCTATCAACGGTAGTTCAAATACACGGAATGTGAGTTCTGCTGATAACGCTTTAGTCTTTGATACTGCGCTCTTTATGTCCTGGAGGTGTGCTCCATGAATATAAAGTTCTCCATTCTGACAAGTAGTATTAGCTGCGGCCATATCGGCCCTGACTCTTTCCTCAAGATGAGGAATAGGTGGATATACATTACCACCCCTACTTGTAAGTAACAGGCTGTTGTCAGGCATCAGCCAGTAAGTGCCATTAATACCATTCAACTTCAAAGTCGAGAATGCAGGGTATAAAATTTTATTTTCATTACCGGTATACTCTTTAACTTTTCGTGGAAGTTGTACCGTCATCGGAGCTTCGTTATCCGTTGAATAACCAGCTTTAACTTTCTTGGCCCACTTAGCTTTTGCTTCTATAACAGCCTGCTGTTCAGGAGAAGTTTCATTAGCTTTACCGATATTTTTACCTTTACAGGCAGTAGACTTTAGCTGCAGTTTTCCATCCAATTGACCGAATTCTACATTGTACACATCGCACAACACAGAGATGTCACATATTTGGATTGCTCCAGTTTTAGTACTCTTATACAGTCTATCTAATTTCATACTTTCTCCTAAAAATTGAACTGTGATTATTGGACACCCCACAGAAAAGGACCCAAGGTAGTGAGAACTACCCGTCCGAAGTCAGACTACTTGCTGCCGAATGCTTTTTTATTTCCAAAAGCAGGCTTTTTAGGAGCAGCTGCACTTGCACCACCACCTCCAGCAGTACCTTTAGGACGCTTAGCAGCTATCCAGGCAGTAACTGTTTCTTCGTCCAAGTCATCTTTATAGGTAACGTTTCCGAAGTACTTTTCTTCTTTAGCATATTGAACACCAGCTTCAGTACCGTTAACGATTTCTTCAGCAGAAGCCATATCTTCAGCACGGAAGAAGCCTTTAATAACTTTCTTCTCTTGGATGCTGCCGTTATAGATGTTGTATTCCATTTGAACACGTAAAATAACGTCGATATCGGCCAAGTCTTCAAGTACACCAACATCTTTAGACGCACCAGCTTTACCGATAGGTAACTCAGCGTCAATTGGTTCACTAACTTCTTCAACATCAGCAATAACCATTAATTGGTTAAACGCTTTAGAGCCGATTGCATTTGGAGTACCATCGTTGTTAGTAATACGTAAGTTACCGTAAACTGTTTGTTGCTGTTCTTTATGGTTAACAAATAAATCTACTGATGTAGAACCATTACGTGAAACACTTGCGAATGGTGCAATAATGTTAACCGGGTAGCAACCTGAAGTAACGATGTACGCTGTAGTTGAACTTTGCTCTAAATCTTTCTTATCTACACTTTTTTTAAAAAACGACATATTATTTTCCTTTTAGGATTGAGGCATGTCTGCCTATTTTTGAATTCAAGGGTTTACTAAAGTTTACTTATAACGACCATTTCTTAACGTCGCCTTGTTTTTCCACCAAAAAGTTTACATGTTCTTGTAGTGAGAAATATATTTCCCCTTCCTTTAAACGTTTACTTTTTGATTCATCTACAATGTTCTTAACCCACATTTTGTCAGGTAGTTCATTTGCAGTTGTTCGGGCTTGCTTATCTGTACTTCGCATGTAGACTGCACGGTTACTACCTTCAGGTACGATAGTAATAGCTTCATTTGTAGTTGCATAGAATGCGCCTTTAGCAAGGAACTTACCTTGACCAAATGGAAGATATACACCGGTTTTATTACCTTCAGATTTTTCTTCAGTAACATGGTTCATTAGGATAACGTTCATACCGTTAAGCTCTAAATCTTCATGTATGAATTTAGTCAGTAAAGCTAACTCTTTCGTTATTTCCGCACCTTGACTGCCATATACGTTTGCAGTTTGTGAAGCTACATCGATAACATCCATAGTGATTTGTGATACTGAGTCAAGTACCACATTTACTGGATACTTACCGAAATGTTCAAAGTAGCGTTCAATTTTTTGAGCTATACCTTCAACTTCAGCTTTTTCATTGCCGTAGATAAAAGTAGTCATATCTACATAGGTGTCAACCAGCATATGTGGAAGTGCGTAACCGAAGCTTTTAGCATCACGAGATACGACAAATGTGTCTTCACCCATAGATTCTAACAACGATGTTTTACCACCACCCGCAATTGAGTTTACTAGTAGTTTTATAGTCATTAATCTTCCTTATTTCGCATGTCATGCCAGATTACGTGACGTAATTCTGGATATTTTTTAGATGCTTCAAGAGTTTCAGCACATAGATTCAACTGGTTTTCAATGAACTCTACATCTTCTTTGACGACTGTTTCTGTTAATACAGTGACTTCAGGTGGGTAGGATTTGAGAGGTTTTCCAGTTTTTTCACTAAGACCTCCATCAATATTTCTATTGATATAGACTAAGCGAATTCTTGTTACATTATACCCTAATTTACGTAAAATCCATACGTAAACAAGCAGCTGATAACGGTAAATTGAGGTGATTGCCTTAGGCTTAGTCTTACTATTGTAAGTCTTATAATCAACCAACATACAGTCTTCTTTAGTACCTTGAAGTAGGTCAAAAGTACCTGCTCCGTAGATTCCTTTAGCAACTGCTGCAGCTACTTGTCCCTCAACTTCTAGGATAGTATTCTGCTCAGGTAATGTATAGGTATTAACAAGCTCTGCAGCCATGTTGTACCAATTTTCCTTCACCGTTTCCCTACAGTAATCATCGTTTTCTTTCATACTATCAATGTATTCTGCGATGATATATTCGTCTACTTCTTTATCAGAAGCTACTTGCTCAGCGACATAATGCACAATAGTGCCTATAACGCTTGAAGTACTGTACTCGAACTTATCTAAGCCAAGTATCTGTTGTCTGTACCATGCCCATGGACGTTCTATAAACGTACCAAATGAACTTGGACTAATTCTGACTTCACAGTCATCAGGTACCGTTGCCGGTACATATATTAATGGATTCATTACTCTTCCTTTATTTGCTTAATAACATCTTCTATTTCTTCAACAGAAGCGTCATTAACAATCTTATGCAAATCAGCCCAATTACGGCCTAATTCACCCTCAGCTTCATTCTTAACTACTTGGTCTGTGATGTAATCCACACATAGAAGTTCTACTGCGTTATCATTCAGCCACTTAATAGTCTCAGCGTTATCTTCAACGTAGATATATAAACTATCGTAGATTGTAGAGCACACTTCTATCCTTCCTCTATAACCGGCTTCTTCAACACGGTAATTAAGTTCATTGATAGTAATCTGAGTTAAAATACTCCAGAACTGACAAGTAGCATTATTCAATGTACGAATATCGCCTTCTGGGTCATCAGAGTAGATTCTACAACCTAAACCTAAATGAAGGTAACCATTAGCTATCGTAGTAGGAAGTACATACTCTTCTCGGTACTTAGTGATACCTGGATATAAATTGTTATGGTAGTTATCAAATATCTCTTTAGTAATAACACCACCTTTATCTGCGTCAGGAAATCCACCATAGGCAAGTTTAAATGTAGGAGCTTTAGAAGCTGAACGTATCTTACCTATAACAGGATGTTTCTCAACATCAGCTAACCGGTAAAATTCTTTAACATAGGCTACGTTATCTGTATTAGGTCCCATCACTTCTGCAATCTTTTCAGGAAAGTAACCACAAGCATTCAGTGAATGCCCATCTAACCCTTCTAAAAATATATTAGATTTGTTTACGTCACCAGATAAATTAGCTATAACTCTATCTTCTAGTGCACCCAAATCTATCGCGTATATAAGCATGCCTTCAGGAGCTATAAAACACTTCTTTAAAGGCTTTGCGTAGATAGACTTAGTACTTGGCATATTAAGCAAATTAGGGCTATTAGATGTAGGTCTGAATGACTTAGCACCAAATATTTTTATGTTACCGTGTAGTACGCCGTCAATCGTGTAAGTATCGAAAGCTTTAAGAAAGTTATTACGAATAATCCCACTAAATGAGTGGTCAATGATACATTGCAAAACTTCATCGTAAGCTTCGTCAGAATGGTCAGACTGTTTTAACAGTATCTCAATGTACTCTCTTCCCCATGAACCATCACCTGATGTCTCTGAGACAGCCAGAGGCTCAATATTAAGCATGGCAAATAACTCTTGCTTCTGCTTGGCTGACCCTGGGTTAAAAGGGTCTAAACTAGCCTTAGATTTGGCCTTATCATAACGAGGTCTATTCCATAGCTCTACTTTATGTTCGGCTAACGCAATCATACCAATAGCAACAGTTTCAGATTTTTTTGCAATAGACTTATCAAGAACTTTTGCTATAAAATCATCTTCTTTAAAGCTGTTATAAGCTTTCAAATCTTTTACTGGCCAAGTTTCTTTTATGTCTTTTTCACAATCTGCAGATTTAAGGTAGGTATTAACTACCCACGTTCTGTGAAGCATGCTCGATTCATCATAATCACGTAAGTAATGGCCGATATCCCTAACTGCTTCAGTACTTTTAGCGATATGTACTTTCTGAGCTACTACAGCTCTCTGTTCTTGGTATTTTTGTATAACTGAGTTACGTAACAATAACGCATCAACATTACTCAATACTTCATCAATAGTTGACCGTAAAGCTTCTACCGCATCATTATCAATATAAAGACCGGCACACATCAACCTAATAGCATCTTCAATTAGAGGATGTACGAAGTTGTCGTGAAAGAACTCTGGGCCTAAGTCCAGCTCTGCCGGTTTGGGAAGTGGCAACCTAGTCCACGGCCTTAACCCTTTTGCATTAATACGTTCTTCTAATGTTAAGGTCATTTAGTACTCCTAGTTAATACATACGGCATTTACAGAATCTTGTTCTTCTTCCACATTCTCTACTTCAAATTCATAGTCACTGAAAGTACCTATAGATGGACTGTAATAAACTACGCCATAGCTGTTACCTTCATCATCTGACGCAGATACAACCTCAAATTCTGCAGCTTCAGGTCGTTTCTCTAACAACTCACTTAAGTGCTTTACGTAATCTTTAAGTTTCATAAACTACTCCGTTACTTCTTCTGCCTGAACAGAGTCAAATTCTCTATCAAATACCTTTGCATCAGCAGGTGTACCTGATTCTTCAATTGCTCTATACGCTTTAGCTTGAGCTGCATCTTCATCTTCTGCCGTCACATAAATACTAAAATGTTCTGTTTGGTAACAACCTACTTTAAATGTTTTCATCACGTTTCCTGTTGTTTGTAAATTCATCGCATGTTTCTCTTACTTTATCGTAAGGAACATTCATAAAGTATGACTGTCTGTATGGATTTGCATTTGCAGTATACCTATAACAGCCATCTTTTTTAGGGCATCTATCTCCCTTGCACATAGTAATATCAGCGATATTAAACTTCCTCCACAACTACTCGTACACTGTAACTACTTTTTCTGTAGGTGTTACTTTCCTTACAGTATCTTCTATACTGTCATAATCACACCCTTGGTATGAGTAGTAGTTCCATTCAGCTTTGTAGTACTCATCACCTACTTTTATAACTCCGTAGCAATACTCACTTTCTCCTTCACCTCCACCTTCAGACTCTACTGCTTCGTAACCACGTTCATTCAGGTAGTCACTAATTACTTTGCTAGCTAATTTATATTCAATACCCTCTACCAAACTGCTGCCTGAAAACGCATCCTCTACGTAATCTCCATCAAATAAATGGTATAAGATATCTGATGTGCATGGCTCATTTAATGTTGCCTTTATTTCTTCTACAAGGTCTTTTAGTTTTGAGTTTTCATATGACATAAATAATTTTCCTTTTGTTTTATTACGTTAAGTGCGTGTTTAAAATACGTGTAATCAGGTTTAATAAAGTGTTCTAGGTTCAGAACTATAAAATTAGTTGCCCAACCTTTTGTTAGTTGTGTAATTGTTTTGTGTAACGACAGTTGGTAAGCTCGAAACCAACTAAATCTACCTTTCATTTTAGGATTTACAAGATAGCGTTCTATAGCTATCACAGTAATTTCTTCCCTAAACATACGTACCTTAGAGGCGAGTTCTAGACTATCAAACGCATCCTTATCTATTAGGACATCTTCTTTGTATTTTAGGCATGTGGTGTATATAGGAGCTTCTGGTGCTGATACCTGTTCGTGTAACCAATCATGGTCATATACGTATACTACATTATCAGTAAAGAAGTCCTTTTTACTTTTTTTCAGTGACAGGAAATCTTTATTTCCAAATTCTTTTTCCCAGTAGTCTGTAAGTGCAGAGAATAGTTCACTCTTTATACTGCATCCTTGTGACTTAAGAGACAGTATGTCGGTTTTGTGCTTATTCCAACAAGGGTTTTTCCATCCTAAATGACTACACTTTATTGTGTATACATCATTAGGTGTGCAGTGCAGTCCATCAGGCGTCTCTATAAGTTCTAGTATATGTTTAGGTATTAGTTTTATATCTACCCCTTGTTTTACCTTTTCCTGCTCTAGGTAGATTTTATCATCTGTCCACACATCTAAGTCATTAGGATTTCTAAATATAATTTGTGTTTTGTTTATAGCAGTACTTCCTACTATAATATGCATATTAACCTCTTATTATTTCAGTCCTTACATACAGTAAATCACAATTTTCGCCCTTATCTGATATGTCACCTTCTTCTTCACCAATTTCATAGTACTTAAAGTCTTCATCTTCTAAGCTATCTAAGAAGCTGTAGAACTCTTCAACATCAGGGTAGCTCTCATACATTTTTGTATCATGCATCTCAAAGTAAATACTTTCAGCACTATTATCATTTTCTGCACAGTCTAAAAATTCTAATAAATTTTCAGGTAAAGATTTCTCTTTAATGTTTTTTATAACTTTACTTGCAGTATCGCCTTCAATAGCTAAATACCATGAACTTCTGTAACCCATAATTATTCTCCTAGTTTGTTATTAACATGTCACGTTTAGGGTGGTGTCTGGTGCTAGTTGCGTTTGTAATAAATTTCTGTAGTCAGGTACTGTACTTGTAGTAACTTTTGTAAACACTAATGCTAGATGTTCTTGAATAGCCTTTACCTGTTCAGGATTAAGTTCTTTAGTTCCACTTAATTCGAAATAGCCTTGTAACCAGTAACAAAATTGTAGTTCAGTCATAACTTTTCCTTTTCCGTAATTACTAGTTTCTCAAGTGCGTAAGTAATAGCTTTTATTGTATTAATACCCTCTTGACTGTTTATAAGGCCGTCAGGTTGAATAGCTTCTTTTATTCGTTCAAGTACATCAATTGTGTTAGTTGTTATAGCCTTTTGCAGGCGTGCGTTATCTAACTCTAAATGGTCTATATAGTCTATATCTTCCTGACGAAGAATATCTTCAATACTTAATTTCACTCTAATCACCTTTTATGTAATTTTCTTACCTACTTTTATTGCATAAAACGGCTGAAATTCTGGGTTTATAGTTTGTAAAGCCATAGCAGCTATTTCGTGTATAAATACCATTACATCCATAACAAATTCTGGACACCAGTTTCTTACAGCTACACGGTTTTCCCCACCTGGGTCACCTACATATACTGGAACTATCCCATGCATGAATCCGTAATTATCAAAATCTTCTAATATTTGTTCTTTAGTTAACCTATGAAAAACTGACATATATAACACCTATTTGCTGTACTCAACTGCTGCGAGCTAATTATCTACGGGGCTAAGGAGTGCATTATCGAGCCTATCGTAAATGATATGAATCTTACTCTACGTAATCACTGTCTTCGATTGGTTTATTTACTTCACAGTGAATGCATTTGTACATATTCCTTTGTGTACCTATAACACCTTTTCTGTTTTTTGACCTTACCATTCCGTGCTTTTGGCCAACATAAACGTATTTATGGTTACCGACTAAGCAGTCCCAATTTATATTCATCAGTACGTCAAATACTAGAAATAGACTAAGCATTGCCATCATAAAAATTACACTATCCACGTTAAATACCTTTAGGTTTAAGTAACTGCCAAGTTTCTAACCGTGCTTCTAGAATTTCTTCTGGTGTTACAACTTTCATCATATTTTCTTCTTCCGATTTTTTACGTCCTTTCATATCTAATGCTCTGTAGGTATAGTCATCCATATTAGTTGTACTTATCCAAGTACGTTTACCTTTTAGGCATGTTGATGTAGAACATCTGTATATAATTTTGTTATATAAGAACATTACTGAAACCAGTAATTTTACTTTGGACCCATCTTCACGTTTAAAAATTTTTTCATGGTACATAAGTTACTCACTGTCTTTACGGTTTTCGTTTGACGTATTTACGTTAAATAGAATTTTCATAAAACGACTAGCGGCATCGTTACCTACTTTATGTGCTTCTTCATGAGTAGCAAAGTTGTCTTCACTGCTGAGCATAGCGTCATAACACATCATTGCAATATTACAGTGCCAACAGTGCGCATAGCTTCCTAATTCTGTATCTTGCATTGCTTCAGTCAACACCTTCATAGCATTCTCTATTTCTTTACTCATAATCTACTCTCTTAGTTATTCACTTCTATCTCTCTGTCTACACTCATTTCTACGGAATGTACTTCCAGCAGCTGTTCTTCTGTCATCTGGTAGTCATTTTTCCACATCATCTGCACCATAAAGTTGTTATCTTTATTATTTCCGTATGGCAATTGCATGAATGGGTTTATATAAATTCTTTTATTGTGACGTTTTACAAGTTTGTTGATTTCCAATTCTTTTATCAGTCCTCTAACTTTTCTGTCTGTTACATCAAACATTATTCCGAGTTGTTGAATTGATATTGGGTCACCAGATTTAATCTTCACAAAACTTTTTTGGTTCTGATTAGCTAACATGTAACTTATCAATTTCATGTCTGTATTTGATTTAACTACTTCTGATAGTACAGCCATAAGGTCTTTTTTCTTGCACATATTCATGCCTTCCATTCTCACTAAGCGTTTTGTCCAAACGGACGTTTCTACGTATGTTGAGCTTACCACGTCACCATTAGTGTTACGTTTAGTTTTCAGACTACGTTTAGCTTTAGTTTTTGTGTATTCTTGTTTGTTTATCATTGAGGATTCTCTTCTTACTTACTCTGTGTATTATAACAAATCGGAACTGACAGTTCCACTTTTATTAACACTTGTAAGGTATAAATATACGACCACAGTGTACATTTTCTATAAAAGTGTACATTCTCGTCGTACCTCGAAAATCGCTACAGACACCAGTATTGCTGGGTTTGGTGTACTTTTCACCGGTTAAAGCTTATTAGTATAAAGATAATATAAGCATTAATATTAAGATAAGAGCCATATATAAAACCGAATCTTTGTAGTGCTACATCGATTCATCCAGCACTACAGGTATTTTTACATTTTCAATACTGTGTGACACTAATGTAATACTTACTACCCTATTTAAATTATGCTCTAAACTTTCTGGCTCACAGTCAAATGCTAAGTTAGTTCTCGCGCTTATTTTGCTACTTTTAAAATCACAGGTATCATAGTTAAAATCATACGCTTCTACGCAGTCACCAAATACGTTTTTTATCTCGTCTATGTCTGATTCGAATTTACATGTTAATAGGTATTCTGTATCTTTTATTCCTGCAACGTTTTCTCCTTTGTACCCTGTAGTATCTGTTATGTCTAACATGTACACGTTGTTATTAAAGTCTACAGCTACCGCACCGAAGTTTAGGTTACCGTCAAAGTAACTTCCTTCTAGTATAATTTCTAGCTGCAAATCATTGATAATTTTCTCTGAACTATTTTTATTTCTCATAATCTTCTCCTAAGTTGCCTTGTTTTCGTCTTTGGGCTACGGCCTTACCACAAGCACATTCACTCATACCTGAAGACCGTATGAACATCTTTTCAGCTTCTTTGAGTTCTTCTTGGCTCAGCATGTACAGTTGAACTAAGAGTTCCCTGTCTTCATTGTCAAATGCTTTCATACTATTTCCTTATTCATGTTCTGTTAGTTATAATGCCTATTACAGTTCCTGAGAGGCTATATTATGGCTTTCTTTAAAGCAGACCATACATTCTCTGAGATTAGAGAGTTAGAGGCTAAAAGTGCTCCTAAGCTCCGTTACGTAATTGAAAATGGTAAAGGTAGATGGATAAGACCTGAAGACCACGACAGATTGCCATATGATTATGACGAAGATATCCCATGCTGACCCAAGATTCAAATCAGTAGGTATAGAGTTGAGGATGCAGGCTAGCTCCCCGTAGATAATTGGCTCGCCACAGCTGGGTTTATTATTTATACTTTTCAATAATGGCTAAACATATAGCCATTTGAGGGTCAGAATGGTCTTCACCTCTACAATGTGACCACATACCTACGTACTCATTTTTACCATTACGAGATAGTTTTATATCATGTTTAAGCATTAAGTCCCAACATAGCGCTTTGTCTGTTAGTGGGTTAAACTTGTGCCAAGTTAGTGTAGGAGGACCAACTTCAGAGTACTCAGTAACTATGTACGAGCTGCCAAGTTTAGGATGCAAACTCCACTCTAAATCACCTATTTCAGCTATCTTTTTACATATTTCTAAATTAGTCACTATTAAGCTCCTCTAGAATTAGTTCGTACAAATAGAATGTAGCTCCGCCATCTATTGCACAGTAAAGTAGGAAATCTTTATCCTTTAAATCTCTTGGTTCGTAGTCATTCATTAATGACCACTTACCAGGGTAGTACCCACCCATTATCACTTTAAGACCGGTCTTAGCTTTCCAAATGTTTACATGGTTAATTAGACATTTAGACAGTAATGCTGTATCCACGAAGTTCTTAGGCAACCTTTTTATTCGTTCATACATAATCTTCAAATCGAATAATGAGTTATGTACCAGTAGCTTACCTTCATAGTCAGCTACTAGTTTCCACATGTGGAGTTCCATCGCAGCATCCGTACATATTACTACATGGGCCTTATCCCTACTCTCACCAAAGATGAAGTGGGTAGTTTTTACTATTGACGGAAAACTTAACCCACTAGATTCTGCTACAACTCTGGCTTGCTTATAAAGCTCATCACGAGTGTCAGCTTCTTTTAAGTAATCAGATGCTTCTTTACGCAATTTGCCTTCGTACACAGAACGAACTTCAGTATCAAAAGATAGTATTTTTAACCTTTCAAGAAGTTTAGGTATGTGTTTTCTTATTTTGTACTCTGATGCATATACTGTGTAGTCCACATGTATAATATCGTCTTGTAGCATAGTAGTTACCCTAAAAGTTATCTTGGTAGTGGCTTAAAAATTCTAGTATTGCGTTTTGGGCCAATTCTTCATCCTTAAATTCACCTAAAGACTTCTTTTTACCTTTCTCGCCTGGTATTGGTACTTCAACATTCCACATAAGTGTATTCACGTCGAATGCCATATGGCGGTACTTATTACGTGCCTTGGAAACCACAGCAGTTTTAACTTTACGTGTTCTAGGTGCAGCTTTTTTCTGTGCAGCTTTACCGCTTGATGATGTAAACTTGTTAAGTTTTCCTGCACCAACGCTGTTACGTTCTTTTAGCATGCAGTTTTGGCATACAGCTTCTCTACTACCTTCCAGTGCACGTTGTATTTGTCGTTTTACATTATGCGTGTATAGCTCATTTTCTTTATTACACCTTGGACACTTATATACTCCTTTACGTAACGCACGTCCGTAAGAAACATATACAGTTCCTAAATCTTTAATTAGTATCACAGTAGTTATTCCTTATGTGAAGCCCACAGTTTTTTAGTTATGTACCTAGCCGTGTATGGCCAAGCATAATTACGCCATAGTTGCTCATACATCAACTGCTCATCAAAGTCATAAGCACAATCTGAGCACATGTATGCACCTTTAGCGCCTATGAACTGTTCGTTACAGTTTCTACAATGACCTATGTAGTCACCTTTCCACCAACCGTGTTTAGGAGGTCTTATATCTTGTTTTGCAAGTAGGTCAAACATAAATTACTCACTGTCTAAAAGACCGTCCAAATCATTGTCAAAGAATTTACCGCTGATATTAAGATTAAGGTACTCATCATCAAATATAGCGTTCTCACTGAAAAGAATACCTGCTTCGATATATGTAGCAGCCTTCTTCGTAGAACACTGGTAGAGAATTTCTTTGTAATTAATTTCATGACCTTCAGTTTCTTTTGATGAGCCTACGTAGTTTATGAAAGGTTGGTCTTTCTGTTCAACACGTTTGTAATTCTTACGTATGGCCAATTGTTTCTTGGTAGGTTTTAATCTACGCATTGTACGTACACATTTCTTACCTACGTATTTTTTACCCGAAGTGTAGTAGATACAGTAAACTATATCAGTACACTCAGGCAGTAGGTCGTCATGTGAATTCACCGGCTTATCTTTGTAAATCCACGTCATAATTAACCTTCTTTTATTACTCTGTGGAATGGTTTATCTACAGTTTTGAATAGTTCATCAGAAGTTACACCAAGTAGTTCCATAGAGTCACCCCAACCTTGGTTAGGGTCATCATCACTACGTTCTGTGGGCATATTTTCCGTGATAGGCTCAATAGATAGTACTAAAGCAATACCATTTGCTTTATTATTATCAAACATCAATTTACATACATTAGACCATTCCATATTCCACTTAAATGAGTCTCCTTTATCGTCGAACACTCTACCGTATGAATCATAGTTACCGAACATTTCTTCAATAACTTTGCCTTCTTTAAGTAAAAATAGATGGCAAGCAGAACCATCAAAAGATGACGATAACGCTGGCTTACCTGTTCGTTTACAGTTAAAACTAAAACATCCCATAATTTTTCTCCTAAATTCTTCGTAAGGCAGGAGTAATTAACTTACTATGCAATCTCTCTAAATCCATAGAATCACTAATGTACTCATTAATTTCTAAAGCTAACTTCTCTACATACTCTGCATCAGCACCTAAATCGATAGCGTAAGCTAAGGCACGGTAGATTTTATTAGAACGTTCACCAGGTTCACATTCAAACGCAAAAGCAAATGTTGTTCTGGCATCAGCAAGTTTAGACTCTTTCTCTTTAGTCGGAAGTGAACTTGGCGCTTTAGGACGGTCTTTAATACTTACAGATGCTCTTGCAAGCAATGTTTTAGCATTTAGTGCTTTACCATTTAACTGTTTAAGTATTGTACGGTCTTTATACGTCAGCAATATTTGACTCTGAGGAATAGGGTCAACTATCAATCCAAGCTCTTCTGCAATTTCTTGAATAAAAGCTTTCCATGTAATTGGGTCCACATCAACAACTGCATCAAGTTCAATAATAACTCTAAACTTAAATTCATTATTAGGATTACTAGTTCTGGCAATAAAGTGGTTATACTCTTCCAGTAAAGCATGAGCTTCTGTATCAGTAATCACCGATTTATCTACATCAAGTACAGCAAACTTAGTACCACCGAATAGGTGTTCTTTAGAGTGTATTCCATCATTAAACTGGAACGGAGAATACACAGCATTTTCACTCAGTAGATTCTCTAAGTCTTTAAAGTCAGTTTCATAGAAATCATAACCTTTATGAGAATTCCTATTCATGTAGTCCTTTAGCGCTTGTCCCTCATACGTTAAATCTTCGAAAACCTTAAAGCTTACACCTACAACATCAGTTTTTACCATTTTCTTATACACTATGCCGTTATCTAGCATGGTGTACATCCCATTACTGTCATAACTGTTTGCTGAGTTGCAGAGTTCTTCAATTTTACCTTTTGAAGCACCTGTTCCTGTAACATAAGATAACTTACGCAGCTCATGAAGCGTTAAGGTAAACTCACCATCTTCAGCCTGCATCTTGCACATATCAGATAGTAGTTCATACGGTTCTTTAACCAATTCATACTCAAAACTACTTAGGTCAGAAGATAACAACTCTATTGTGTTAATAGCGTATGAATAATGTTCCTCAGAAATGTATTCTGCGTTACTTAGTACAGCGTAATTACCTGCAAGCTTTAACGCTAACCATTGCTTATGCCTACGACTTAACTTAGATATAGGAAATTTATTAGGCATGTCATCTGATACCAGAGCGTTATGCTCCAAATAAACATCAAACAGCTTCATAGCATTGTCGCTAACTTTAAGAGGAATATTAGTAGTTTCACCCACTAGGTCACCTGTTAAAGTGTTAAGCTCTTCCTGTGCTTTACAGACACGTTCACGTTCAGCTTCACGTAATGCATACAGTTCGTCAACAGATTTAATATCCAACTTTTCAGGAGAATCTGGAGTAAACGAAAATAAACTACGTCGTGCCAGCTGTGTATTAAAGGCTAAACGAAATTTAGATTTAATCTGGTTATCAAATAGTAAGGCTTCATGAGAGCCAAATAATAATGCATTAACAGGTAAACCTTTAACTTCACTGGTTTGGTTTTCATGAGATTTTACAATCTTAGCTGGTATATTACCTAAATCATAAGCTACTGATATAGTTTTAATAATATCTGCCATAGAGCCATTGTTTTGTAACTCACTACCAATTTCTGATGACATAATACTTCCTGCCCCTGTAGGGTTTTCAGCAATATCGGCAAAATGGTGTATAAGTCCCTCAACAGTACCTAGACCAGTTTGAAGTGGCTTAGGTGCTTTGTAGTACTTCGGCCAATTAGATACTTCATCTCCTTCCAGGCGTGCAGTACTTTCCGCCTTCTCACGAGCAAATTCTTTACGTTGGTCTTCAATTTGAGAGTACCCAAAACTTAAAGACTTACGAACTGCATTTAATGATTTATCCTTACTTACACCTGAACCTGCCAAAGCAAATACTATGGCGTTAGTTGGTACAATTGTTCCATCATGCAGCTGAATTGGTTTACGTAGGTGAGAGCTAAATGTAATTAACTCAGACAACGTAATAGCCAATTTAAGCTTAAAAGGTATGCTACCTTGAATAGTGTCCATACCTTTACGTACAATGCTAGGGTAAGCGTCTAACTTCTCAGTCCTAGCCTTGATGTAATCACCAAGCATTGTTTTAGTATCCATTATGCACCCACTTCTTTCATTATTTCTTCAAACAGTTCAATTTCGTCAAATGCATAGCCAATATTCATTGTTTTAGGAAGTTGTAAAGGCTGACCATAACCACTAGCGATGTTACCACCGTACAAATCTTCAATGATTGCAAACCAAAATTTTCTCAACAAACGTTCATTAATGACTGAAGACATTACATCAACAGATTTAAAATCTTTATGTGAAAATATTGGAAGTACAGATAAGAAATTACGGCTTTTACCATCAACTCTAGCAACATTCCTATCAGGAAATACTGCATTCACCTTAATGAAGATATGCTTACGCTCTAACTCCTCAATAGTGGCCAGTAGTTTAGCAACGTTGTTACGAACTACATCATTAGATATGTCCCACGGGTAGCTAACACTTATGTAAATTTCGTAGAAGAAATCTATGTACTGACGAGATGGTGTAATAACGCAATCAGCTTCACCTGCAGCATACTTACCTATATCAACACCAATCTGGGTGCCGTCGGTTGCATATCTAAAGTTTTCATAAACTTCATCGGTAATAAGACCACGTTTCAGTAGATTCTTTCTAACCAAATTACGAATACTCGTTTGCTTACTTTCAGGGAAATCAGATTCACGCCTAATTAACTTTTTTAAAGCTTCGGCGTAGCTCATGCCACATTTGTCATCTTCTTTCTGCTTTAACTTAGACACAGTAAAAATAAACTGGTCCAAGTTATCAAACAGCAAATTATCATTACTGCTAAACTCATTACCCCACTCTGGAGGTAATATATTAGGCAGTGGTACAGATGTATCGAATTTTTTTGATATATAACTCATAATCTTTCCTTATTTATTAAAATGGGCTACTATTATCCCATCCTCTATTTTGTGATGGTGCTTCCGGTACAGACCTACTAGTATCACCACCAGGAGGTATAGGACTAGTACCAGTATTATCTGGTGGGTATGTAACTTCAGACGTTGAAGTACCTGCATTTTTATCTGAAGATACAATCACGTATTCCCACACATCTTTCAACGTGGCACATTCTTCAATATTATTAACTTTCGGTATAATTAGTTTACGGCTGTTGTAAGATTCTAAAGCTAAACTATCTTTTTCTAGCAGCTTACACGTAAAGCCATCCAGTAAATCTAGTTCTTTACGCTTTTGGAATCTAATTGAATCTCTCATTGAAATATACGTCGTAGAGTTCTGCTCTTTCAGGCATGTACGAATTAAATCCATATGCGAATATGTGTGAGCATCTACAATACTTTGTTCTAGTATGTCATCTTTTTCAACAGATATTATATCAAATCTGTCGAGTGTAGCG